>Ga0302314_10000970_pt1 | contig 53556 bp, 46 predicted proteins | sample III_Palsa_N2_3_FD_200533 | JGI IMG/M metagenome (GOLD analysis project Ga0302314, IMG submission 200533) | Peat permafrost microbial communities from Stordalen Mire near Abisko, Sweden - III_Palsa_N2_3 | ecosystem: Environmental > Terrestrial > Soil > Palsa > Peat permafrost | place: Sweden... | reverse complement strand
AGATCGATGAGTGAATTGCCACGCTCGACCGCGACCGGGGCGACCGTGGGCGGCGTCTTCACGGCAGGCGCGGCGGGTGCGGGACTCGGCGCAGCAGCGCTCGGGGCCGCGGCTGGCGGCGCGGGCGGCGGGGTCGTGACCGCCGGGGCGCTCGCGACCGGCGCTGTGGCATTAGGCGCAGCGCGCGCCTGCAACGCCGCGAGCTCCGCGTTCTTGAGCTGCAGCAGGCGCTGCGACTCGGCTAATTGTGATTCGACCTGACTGAGCCGCTGTTGCAGCTCTGCGGTAGCGGCAGCACCAGCGGCCGCGGCTGCAGCACCCGCGCCGGCGCCTGCGCTGGGTGCGGCTGCTGGGCTCGGTGCGGTGCGCGGGCTGGGCGCCGATGGGGCTGATTCCTGGGGCGGCACGAGCCGCAATTGACCGGCACCGGCCGCATTCGTGCTGGCCGCGCTCGGGTTCGCGTGGGTGGTATTCCACGTCGAGTATTGACGATGGACTTCTTCGGCGGCCTCAGCCGGACTGATCGCCGCCAGCTCTGCCTCACCGGGTAGGTTCAGGCGGCTGCCCGCCCGCAGCAGGTTCATATTGCCGTCAAAGGCCGTCGCGTTGGCGCGGTAGACGCCAACCAATTCGCGCTGGCGCTGGGCATGATCGCCGGGCCCATAGACCTGTGCGGTGATCGCGGTCAGCGTGTCGCCGTTGCGCACCACATAGCTGCTACCACCCGCAGGCGCGGGACTGGCGCTCGCACTGCGCGGCGCACTGCTCGCCGAAGAGCTGGCAGCGCGCACAACCGGGGCAGCTTGGCTCGGCGGCGTCGGTGCCGCAGGCGCGCTGCTCGCCGGCATTGCGGCGGGGCTCGGCGCGGCCCGCTCGATGTTGGCGCTGCGCACTGCAGCCCCCGTAACGGGCGCCGCGATGGCCGGCGCGCCGGCCGTCTCACTGGCAAACACCGGCGGATCGAGCAGCACAGTGTATTCGTGCACCAGATGCCCGCGCGCCCAGCTGACTTCGACCAGTACGGTGGCAAAGGGCTCGTTGACCGGGTCCGTAGAGTGCAGGTGTATGACCGTGCGGCCATCGGCGGACTGCTGCGACGCCATCGTTATGCCGCTCAGGAAGGCAGGATAATCCAGGCCATAGTGGGCAAAGGTCTCGCGCGAGGCCAGCGCCGCCTTCAGGCTCGAAAGATCCTCGGCGCTCGCCCCAACTATGTCGATATCAGCGTCGAGCGGCGCATTCAGGGCCGATTTGAGATGTATGTCTCCCAGCCCCAGCGCCAGCGCCGCTGCGGGCCCGAGCAGCCCGAGCAGCAGCGCTCGGTAACAGTTACGCATCAGCATCGTGTCTCCAGCGGGACGCCTGCCATATATCCCTTATAAAATAAATAATTAGCATAGGGCGCAGGCCCGGCACTTAATTGGCTGGAATATAACTTATAAATACTCACGAGCCAAAATCTCAGCGATTTGGACACTATTGGTCGCAGCGCCCTTGCGGACATTGTCCGACACCACCCAGAGGTCAAGACCCCGATCATGAGACATATCTTCGCGAATCCGGCCCACATAAACCGTGTCGTGGTTCGCTGCTTCGGTGACCGCGGTCGGGTAACCGCCCGCGACACGCTCATCCAGGACCGTCACGCCAGGGGCCCGCTCGAGTAAAGCGCGCGCTTCGGGGGCCGAAATCTTGCGCCGCGTCTCAATATGAAGCGCCTCGGAGTGCCCGTAGAACACCGGGACCCGCACCGCCGTGGCGTTGACCCGTATCGAGTCGTCCTCGAGGATCTTGCGCGTCTCCCAGAGCATCTTCATCTCCTCGCGGGTATAGCCGTTGTCCTGGAACTCATCGATGTGGGGCACGCAGTTGAAGGCGATCTGCTTGGCCAGCGCCCGCGGCGTGTCGATCGGCCGCCCGCTCAGCAGCGCGGCGCTCTGCGCGGCCAGTTCCTCGAGGGCTTCCTTGCCGGCACCCGAGACCGATTGATAGGTCGCAACGTTGATGCGTTCGATGCCGACCGCATCATGTATGGGCTTCAGGGCTACGAGCATCTGGATGGTCGAGCAGTTCGGGTTGGCGATGATGCCGCGGGCGCGAAACTGCTCGATCGCATGCGCATTGACCTCCGGCACCACGAGCGGAACATCGTCCTGGTAGCGAAACTCGGAGGTGTTGTCGATGACCACGCAGCCGGCCGCCGCCGCGATGGGCGCATATTGCGCGGATATCTGGCCGCCGGCGCAGAACAGTGCGATGTCCGCGCGCGAGAAATCAAAGCCCGTGAGCTCCTCAACCGGTCGCTCGCGGCCCTGGTGGTCCACCGATCTGCCCAACGAGCGGCTGCTGGCCAGCGCAAATAACTCCCCGACCGGGAACTTGCGCTGCGCGAGCACACGAATCATGGTCTCGCCCACGAGCCCGGTCGCCCCGACTACCGCGACCCGCAAAGGCCCGCTCATGGCTCGCCTCGCCGAGTGATGTCGGGCGTGCGGCAGTTCACATCCGCGTTCTGCCCGCGGTGGCGCAGGTAGTGATCCATCAGCACGATCGCGAGCATCGCCTCGGCGATGGGCGTGGCACGCAGTCCCACGCACGGATCGTGCCGCCCGGTCGTGACGATCTCGACCGCGTTACCCTCGACATCGATGGTGCGCCCCGGCACCTGAATGCTCGAGGTCGGCTTCAGGCTCAAGTGCACCAGTATGGGCGCGCCGGAGGATATGCCGCCGAGCATGCCGCCGTCGTGGTTGGAGGCAAAACCGCTCGGCGTGAGCTCGTCGCGATGCTCGCTGCCGCGCTGTGCGGCCACCGCGACTCCGTCGCCGATCTCCACGGCCTTCACCGCGTTGATACCCATCATCGCGTGCGCGATATCGGCGTCGAGCTTATCGAACACCGGCTCGCCCAGACCCGGCGGCACCCCCTCGGCGATCACGGTGACCCGGGCTCCGATCGAATCACCCGCCCCGCGCGTATTCCACATCAATTGCTCGAGCTCGGTGACGCGGCTCGGGTCGGGGCAGAAAAACGGATTCGTATAGGCCGCGGCCGGCTCGCGCGGCTCGAGCGTGAGCGCGCCGATCTGGCTGAGGTAGCCATAGATGCGGATGCCGAGCCGCTCGGCCAGATACTTGCGCGCGATCGCCCCGGCCGCCACGCGCATGACCGTCTCGCGCGCCGATGAGCGCCCGCCGCCGCGATGATCCCGGAAACCATACTTATGCTGGTAGGTGTAGTCGGCGTGTCCGGGCCGGAAGCGGTCTTTGATGCGCTCGTAATCGCGCGAACGCGCATCGGTGTTGTCGATCAGCAGTCCGATCGGTGCACCGGTACTGCGGCCTTCGAATACGCCGGAGAGAATGCGCACCGCGTCGCTCTCGCGTCTTTGACTCACGAATTGCGATGTGCCCGTGCGACGCCGATCGATATCGCGCTGCAGGTCGGCCTCCTCGAGCGCCAGGCCCGGCGGGCAGCCGTCGACGATGCAGCCGAGGGCCGCGCCATGGCTCTCGCCAAAGGTCGTGACCGCGAACAATTTGCCCAGCGTATTGCCCGACATTGCCTGCCTCTAAGCCCTCAATCGAAAGCGGGCGCACCGGTGCTATTGCGGCAGCCGCGCGCGCTCGAGCACGAATACGCCGCCGCCACCACGCTCAAAACTCAGCCATATGAATGGCAAGCGCGCAAACGCGCGACGCAACGCCGCTTCCGAGTTGCCCACCTCGACGATCAGAATCCCGCCCGGATTCAGATGCGCTGCGGCCTCGCGCAAGATGATTCGGACCGCGTCGAGCCCATCGGCGCCGGCAGCCAGCGCCAGCTGCGGCTCGTGCCGATATTCGGCCGGCAGCCCCCGCAGCTCGCGCCGCCCTACGTAGGGCGGATTGCTCACGATGATATCGTAGCTCGCCGTGTGCAGAGCAGCGAAATAATCCGATCGCAGCGTGCGCACGCGCCGCCCCAGACGGTGGCGGCGGATATTGCGTCGTGCCACCTCCAAGGCATCGCTCGAGATATCGAGCGCATCGACGCGCGCGGCCGGAAATGCCCGTGCGCAGGCGATCGCGATGCAGCCCGAGCCGGTGCCCAGATCCAGAATGCGCCGCACGCGCGCAGCGCCTATCCAGGGCGCGAAGCGCTGCTCGATGAGCTCGGCGATCGGTGAGCGCGGAATCAGCACGCGCTCATCCACGTATAGCTGCAGACCCGCAAACCAGCAGCGCCGCGTCAGGTAGCTGGCCGGTATGCGTGCGCGAATGCGCCGCAGCAACAGCACCTCAACGCGTGCGAGCGCGCTGGGGGCGACCGGCCGAGCCAGCAGCGCACGCAGCGCGCCTGCCTGGGTTGCATGCGGCAGGCGCAGCGCGTGCCAGATCAGCGCTGCGGCCTCATCGCGCGCGTTGTCGGTGCCGTGCCCGTAGTGCAGCCGCGCGCGCACGAGCCGGCGCGCGCTGCGCGCAAGCAGCGCTCCCACATTCAGCCCGGATCCCGGCGCGCGCGCCGCGCGCGGCTGCCGCGACGAGGCCGTGTGTGATAATCGACGCATGAAACCCCGTTTGCTCCTGATGTTGCTGGCTCTCGGCGTGCTCGCCGTGGCGGTAGGGGCCGGCCTCGCACGCCTGCTCGAGCCCCCGACCCTGTCATTGCAGGCGGGCACCTGGTTGGCGCAACCGCGCTCGCTGGCCGAGTTTCATCTGCAGGATCTGGCGGGTCGTGACTTCGGACGCTCTGATTTGCACGGTCACCCGACGCTGCTGTTCTTCGGCTTCACGCACTGTCCCGATGTGTGTCCCACGACGCTCGCGATGCTGGCGCAACTGCAGCGTGCGCATTCGCTGCCGGGCGCGCAGGTCGTATTTGTGACTGTCGATCCCGAGCGCGACAGCGCCGCCAACCTGCAAGTCTACCTCGCTTATTTCGATCGTGAGTTCATCGGCTTGCGAGGCGATCAGGCGGCGCTGGCGCCGTTGCTGCGCAGCCTGAGCGCGATCGCCGTGCGCCAGAACCTGCCCGACGGCAGCTACACGATGGATCATTCGGCCACGCTCTACCTTATCGACGGCGCCGGCCGGCTGATCGCGGTGTTCTCCCCGCCATTCTCGGCCGCTGCGATCGGCGCCGACCTGCGGCAGCTGCGCACGGCGCGCCGAATTTGAAGCCTGAGCACCTGTCTGGCCCTGCCAAAGGCGGGTCATGAGCCGCTGGTTCGTCGCGCTGCAGTACCTGCTGCCACATCATTTGCTATGCCGCCTAATGCACGCCGTGAGCCGCAGCCGGATCGGCTGGTTCAAGAATTTGCTGATCCGCGTGTTCGTGCACGGCTACCGGCCGGACATGAACGGTGCGCTCGAGCCCGAACCGCTCAAATATCCGAGCTTCAACGCCTTCTTCACGCGCGCGCTGCGCGCCGAGGCGCGTCCGGCCGATACGGACCCGCTGCACATCGTCTCGCCCTGCGATGGGGCGCTGGAATGTGCCAGCAGCGCTCAGGCTGACCAACTCCTGCAGGCGAAGGGGCGCACCTACAGCCTCGAGGCACTGCTGGCCGCTCAGGGCACATGGGCCGCAAGGCTGCGTGACGGCCTGTATGCGACGCTCTACCTTGCCCCGCGCGATTATCACCGCGTGCACATGCCGCTGTCGGGCCGACTGATCAGCGCCTGGCACGTCCCGGGGCGGCTGTTTGCGGTCAGCGGCGCCGTGGTCGCGCATCTGCCGGATTTGTTTGCGCGCAATGAGCGGCTCGTGTTCGCCTTCGAGGGCGAGCATGGCGCTTTCGTCGTGGTCATGGTCGGCGCGCTCCTCGTCGGCAGCATGAGCACGATCTGGCATGGTACGGTCACCCCGTCTGGCGCCCGTGGGGGTGTCCGGCAGCTCGAGCCGTGCCTGGCCGCGCCCTTGTGGCAGCCGCGCGGCGCCGAGCTCGGCACCTTCAATCTGGGTTCGACCGTGATCCTGTTGTTGCCGCCCGGCACCGCGCGCTGGCATGGCGTGCACCCCGGTACGCGCCTGCGCGTCGGACAATCCCTCGGCTCGCTCCTGCGATGAGTGCGTGCTGCCATGAGTGCCAATGAGCTGTGGCGACCCTCGGCGCCGATGCCGACGCTGCGCCTGCGCGCCGAGCTGCTGGCCGCGGTGCGCTCGTTTTTCGCCGCGCGCGGCGTGCTCGAAGTCGACACGCCGGCCCTGGTGCGCCACGCGGTCACCGATGTGCACATTCACTGCGCCGCAGTTCAGTTGCCCGGCCATGCGGCGCCTCTGTACCTGCACAGCTCGCCCGAATATGCGATGAAGCGCATGCTCGCCGCCGGCAGCGGCGACATTTTCCAGATCGCGCATGTGTTTCGCGGCCACGAGATGAGCCCGCTGCACAACGCCGAGTTCACCTTGATTGAGTGGTATCGCTGCGGTTACTCGATGGCGGCGCTCATGGCCGAGGTCGCGCAGCTCGCCGGCGAGCTGCTCGCGCTGCCCTCCAGCGTGCCGGTGCAATACCTGCCATACGCGGCAGCCTTCGAGCGCGAGCTCGGTGTGGATCCCTTGCGCGCCGGGGAATCGGCCTTACGCGCCGTGGCGCTCGCACATCGACTCGAGCCGCAGGTGGCGCAGCGCTGCAGTCGTGATGAATTGCTCGACTGGCTCATGGCCAGCGTGCTGGCTCCCCGACTGGGCAGATCCGCTCTGTGCTTCGTGCATCATTATCCGGCCAGTCAGGCCGCACTCGCGCGCCTGGACCCCCAGGACCCGCAGCTCGCCATGCGCTTCGAGCTGTACCGCGCGGGCGTGGAGCTCGCCAACGGTTTTGAGGAATTGTCGGACGCGCAGCAGCAGCGCGCTCGCTTTGAGCTCGATCGGCACGAGCGCATACGCCGCGGCCTGAGCGCACCCGCGATCGATGAGACGCTGCTCGGGGCGCTGGCGGCCGGATTACCGCCGGTAGCGGGGGTGGCGCTGGGCTTTGATCGGCTGCTGATGCTGCGCCTGGGTGCCGAGCGCATCGAGCAGGTGCTGCCCTTTGCGCTCGAGCGCGCCTAAAGACTACTGCTTGGCCCGTGAGATATAGGCGCCGCTGCGCGTATCGACTTTGATGATCTCGCCCTCGTTGATGAACAAGGGCACGCGCACGACCGCGCCGGTCTCAAGCTTCGCGCTCTTCTGCCCGCCGGTGGCGGTATCCCCGCGCAGCCCCGGATCGGTCTCGATGACCTTGAGCTCGATGTGGGGCGGCGGGGTCACCACGATCGGCACGTTATTCCACAGGGTGACGATGCAGACCGTCCCGTCCTTGAGCCACTGAGCATTCTCACCGACCACCGCGCGGCTCGCGGCATGCTGCTCGAAGTTGTCAGGAATCATGAAATGGAAGAAATCCCCGTCGCTGTACAGATACTGCATGTCCACGTCAGCCACGTCGGCGGCCTCGACGCTGTCGCCGGACTTGAAGGTGCGCTCGATCGTGCGGCCGCTCTTGAGATTGCGGATCTTGACGCGATTGAAGGCCTGGCCTTTGCCGGGCTTGACCATCTCGTTTTCCACGATTGCGTAGGGATCGCCGTCGATCAGGATGCGCAGGCCCGACTTGAACTCATTGGTCGTGTAGTTGGCCATTTCTCTTCCGCCATGGAGACCGCACAATGACGGCTCTTAAAAAAAGGCCGCGTATGATAACGACATCAATCTTGAGCCGCCAGCCGGACCCCTGGCAGCGCGAGCTCGCGCAAGCCATCACCGAGCCGCTCGAGCTGCTGCGCTTGCTCGAGCTCGACCCCGAGCAGGCTCCGGGAGCCATGGCTGCCGCCAGGGCCTTTGCGCTGCGGGTGCCGCGTGGTTTCGTGCGCCGCATGCGTCGTGGGGATGCTCGCGACCCGCTGTTGCTGCAGGTGTGGCCGGGTGCTCGCGAGCTCATAGAGGAACCTGGGTTTCTGAGCGATCCACTCGCTGAGCGCGCCGCGACACGTGCGCCCGGTTTATTACAGAAATATCTCGGGCGCGCACTACTGATCACCACGGGGGCCTGCGCCGTGCACTGCCGCTACTGTTTCCGGCGCGAGTTTCCCTATGAGCTGGCAAATGGCGAGGGCGCTCGCTGGCAGCAGGCGGTTGGGGCGATCCGCGCCGATGAGTCGATCGAGGAGATTATCCTCTCCGGCGGCGACCCGCTGTCGCTCACCAATGCACGGCTGCGGGCCCTGAGCGCAGCGCTGCATGATGTGCCGCACCTGCGGCGCCTGCGTATCCACACGCGCACCGCGATCGTGCTGCCCGAGCGTGTAGATACCGGCCTGACGAATTGGCTCGCCGCGCTGCCGTGGCCGACCGTAGTCGTGCTTCACTGCAATCACGCCAACGAGATCGACAGCGAGGTGCGCCTGGCGGCCGAGCGGCTGCGCGCCGCCGGCGCGACGCTGTTGAACCAGTCGGTGCTGCTGGCAGGCATCAACGATTCGGTTGACGCGCTCGAGCAGCTTTCGCGAGCGCTCTGGTCTGCCCGGATCATGCCCTACTACCTGCATATGCTCGATCGCGTGCGTGGCAGCGCGCAATTCGAGGTCGGCGAGCCACGGGCCAGGCAGCTCATGGGCGAGCTGGCCGCCCGCCTGCCGGGATATCTGCTGCCCAGGCTCGTGCGCGAGAGCGCAGGCGCACCGGCCAAGACGATGCTGGCCGCGGCACAGTGGGATATGCGTCACGACCCGCCACAGCTCGAGTGTTAGACTTTCCCCGCCTCAAGGGGAGCAAGCTTTGGACGACACGTCGGCGGTTCCGCTGCTGGTACACAGTGCCACCCGCGATGCCGTCGAGGCTCTCAACAGTCTGCTGCGCCGCTCCGGCATAGCGGCGCACTGCACCTGGATTCCGGCGATCCAGGATATTCCCGATGCGCTCGAGCAGCTCAATCCGGAGCTATTTATCTGCTGTGCCGCGCCCGGCACGGGGCTGCGCGATCTCGCGGCTATGCGCGATCAGAGGGCGGCCATGGTGCCCCTGATTGCCGTGCGCGAGACGGTGGATGAGCAGCTTATCGCGGCCGACATCGCGCAGGGCGCACGCGACACGGTATCGCTGCAGCAACCCGAACGCCTGCAGGCCGTCATCGCGCGCGAGCTGCGTGCCTTTCGCCTCGAGCGCGCGCTGAGCTCGACGCTGCGCGCCTCGCAGTATTACCGTGGTCAGCTCGAAGCGGTGCTGCAGCGCTCGAATGACGCCATCGCGCAGGTCCAGGAGGGCATCCTCGTGGGTGCCAACGAGTCCTGGCTCGAGCTGTTCGGCATTGCCGACGCGAATTCCGTGATCGGTCATCCGGTCATGGATCTGTTCGAAGAATCCACGCATGCCTCGCTCAAAGCGGCGCTGAGCGCAAGCCTGCAGGGGCGCTGGGCCGATCAGGCCTTCAGGTGTGGCGCCTTACTCAGTGACGGCTCGGTCATGCAGCTCGAGCTGGTACTCGCGCTGGGCGAGTACGAGGGCGATCCGGCCGTGCGGCTGATCGTGCCGGCGCAAAAGCGCGACGAGCGCTCGCTCACGCAGAACCTGCAAACCGCGGTGCACAGCGATCCCGGAACCGGGCTACTCACGCGCCGGCATCTGCTGCATGCCATTCAGGAGCGCCTGCGCACCCCGGTGGTCGGCGGCCTGCGTTATCTCGCCTGCCTGCGACCGGATGGATTCGCTGCCATCGAGCGCAAACTGGGTGTGCTTGCGAGCGAGTCGTTTCTGATCGCCGTCGTCAACATCATGCGCTCGCTGCTCGGCCCCAATGATCTCGCAGGTCATTTTGGCGGCACCACGCTGTTGTTGCTGCTCGAGCGCGGCAACCAGCGCGATGTGGATGCCTGGTGCGAGAATCTGCTCGCGCGTGTCAGCAAGCATTCGTTCGAGGTCAGCAGCCACAGCATAAAAGCGACCTGCAGCATCGGTCTGGCCGTCGTGCCGCTGGCCAACCCGGATCTGAACGCCGCCGTCATGGATGCCATCGATGCGATGCGCCGCGCGCGCGAGCGCGACGGCAACCAGGTCGTCGTCGTGGACCGGGCCGATAACGACTCGCGCGTGAAAGCTTACGATCAGGTCTGGGTCAAGCACATCATGGCGGCCCTGACCGAGAATCGCTTCCGCATGGTGCAACAACCCATCGCGGCGCTGGCCGGCGGACATCAGAAGATATTCGACGTGGCGGTCCGGATGCTCGATGCGCAGGGCAAGGAAGTGCTGCCTTCAGAGTTTCTGTCGGCCGCCGCGCGCAACGATCTGCTCAGAAGCATCGATCGCTGGGTGCTCGGGGCCTCCCTGAGCCTCATCGCCAGCCACCAGCCCGATCTGTTGTTCGTGCGTATCTCGCGCGACAGCGTGCTTGATGCAACGCTGCTCGACTGGCTCGGGCCGCTATTGCGTGCCAAACCCGAACACGCAGCGCGCCTGTGCGTGCAGATCACCGAGGAGGTCGCCGACAACCACCGCCAACAGGCCCTGGCCGCGATCGAGGCACTGCGTGCTCTGGGTGTGAAGTTTGCGCTGGAGCATTTCGGCGTCGGCCGCAATTCGCTGAGCCTGATGGCGCGTTTGCCGATCGATTTTGTGAAGATCGATGGCTCGTTGATGCAGGGCCTGCCCGGCAGTCCTAACCTGCAGCGCCAGGTTCGTGGCATTGCCGAGGCCGCCGCCGCGCGCAAGATCCAGACCATAGCCGAGCATATCGAGGACGCCAATACGATGGCGGTCGTCTGGCAGCTCGGCGTACAGTACATTCAGGGCTATTTCGTGCATGCGCCAGAAGAGGTCATTTTAAAGTCCTGATGTCTTACCGCGCGTTCCCCTGGGCGCTGCTCGCTGCGATTGGGCTCGCGGGGTGCAATGCGCAGCATCCAAGCACCGCAATTCCCGCCCCGGCGATTCACGTCGGCACGCAGCTGGCCGCCGAGCAGGTGCTGTCACGCACCCTGGACTCAGCCCCACCGCTGCTCGATCCATCGCTGACCACCGACGTGACTACGCAGTTCGTCATGGATGACCTGTTCGAAGGACTCACGACACTCGCGCCCGATGGCTCGGTGGTGCCCGGCGTCGCCAGCAGCTGGGAGACCAGCGCGGATGGACTGACCTGGACTTTTCACCTGCGTCCCGAGGCGCGCTGGTCCAATGGCAGTGCGCTCACGGCAGCTGATTTCGTCTACGCCTGGCGCCGCACGGTCGATCCGGCCACGCGCGCCGAATATGCGCAGGCGCTCTCACCGATACTGCACGGGCTGGATGTGGCCACAGGGGCACGCCCGCCAAACGAGCTGGGTGTCACGGCGCTCGATGCGCATACGCTGCGGGTGCAGCTTGGTGCGCCCACGCCCTATCTGCCGCAGTTGCTGACCAACATGTACCTGATGCCGCTGTACGAGCCGGCGATTCGCCGCTATGGCGATGACTGGACGCGCGCGGACAATATGGTCAGCAATGGCCCATTCAAGCTGCAGGAGAACATCATCGGCAGCCGGCTGACCCTTGATAAGAATCCAAACTACTGGGATGCGGCCAATGTGAAGCTGCAGCGTGTGATTTACTACGTCGTCGAGGATCGCACTGCCCAGGCGCAGCGCTTTCTGGCCGGACAGGTGCAGTTCATCATGACCCTTCCGACCACCGATCTGCCCTACTACCGATCGCGGCTCGGCGAGCAGGTCGTCGTGGCCCCTTACTTCGGAACTCTGAAAGTCGGCGTGAATGTGACGCGGCCGCCCTTCAAGGGCAATCGCGCCTTGCGCCTGGCCCTGGACCTGGCGATCGACCGCGAATTGATCGCCGATCGTGTGCTCAACGGCGCGGGCTTTCCGGCCTATACGGCGACTCCGCCATTGCCCGGCTACCCGCGGCCGATACCGCAATGGGCGCAGTTATCGGTCAGCGCGCGCCATGAGCTCGCGCGCCGCTACTACCGCGAAGCCGGCTACTCGGCCTCGCGGCCCCTGCGCGCCGAGCTGAGCTCCTCGAGCGGCGATCAGGGCAGTACGCTGATGTACGAGGCGATCATCGCGATGTGGCGCGAGACCCTGGGCGCGCAGGTGAGCCTGCACGAAATGGAATTCAAGATCCTGCTGCAGGAGCGGCGGCTGAAGAAACCCGAGCTGTTTCACGATGCGTGGATCGGAGATTATCTGGATCCTTACACGTTCCTCGAGCAGCTCAATACCGGTTTTGAGCTCAACAACAGCGGCTACTCCAATCCTGCGTATGACACGCTGCTGGACAAGGCCAATCAGCAAACCGACCTGCAGGAGCGCTATCGCTATCTGGCCGCCGCCGAGGCTCTGAGCAACGACGACGCCGCGTATATCCCGGTCTATTACTATGCCGTGCGGCACCTGGTCAAACCGTATCTGAAGGGCTGGGCGCCCAACATCGTCGACCGCAATCTCTCGCGCTACATGTATCTGCTCGAGCACGAAGGCAGCTGAGGCGATGCTGCGCTACACTCTGCGACGTGTGCTCGGGGCCATTCCGACCTTGTTGCTGATCGCGACCCTGGCCTTCGCGCTGCTGCATGCCGCGCCTGGCGGCCCCTTCGACACGCAAAAACAGATGCTGCCGGAGATTCAGAAGAGTATCGAGCACCAGTACCATCTGGATGAGCCGCTCTGGCGCCAGTACCTGCACTACCTGGGCAATCTGGCGCACGGGGATCTGGGTCCCTCATTTCAGTACCGCAACACCTCGGTCAACGAGCTGATCGCACAGGGCTTTCCGGTGGATCTCGCCGTAGGCGGCAGCGCCATCCTGATCGCGCTGCTCGTGGGCGGCTCGATGGGAGTACTGGCCGCATTGCACCGCAATTCCGCGGGGGATCACAGTCTCATGGGGCTCGCGGTGCTCGGCATCTCGGTGCCGGTGTTCGTGATCGCGCCGTTGCTGATTCTGGTCTTCGCCATCGAGCTGCATTGGCTGCCACCGGGGGACTGGGGCGGCATCTCGCATCTGATCCTGCCGGCCGGCGCGCTCGCCTTTCCATACACCGCGTATGTCGCGCGCCTGATGCGCGGCTCCACGCTCGAGGTTATGGCCAGCCGCTTCATCCTCACGGCACGGGCCAAGGGCCTGCCTTTGCGCACGATCATGCTGCGCCACGCGCTCAAGCCCGCGCTGTTGCCGCTGATCTCCTTTCTCGGTCCGGCCCTCGCCGGCGTCATCACCGGCTCCATCGTCATCGAGACCGTATTTGGTCTGCCTGGAATCGGCCGCTACTTCACCACGGGTGCCCTGAATCGCGATTACACGCTGGTCATGGGCATCACGGTCCTCTATGGCGCGCTGATTCTTTTTCTCAATCTGCTCGTGGACCTCGGCTACGCCGCGCTGGACCCGCGCGTGAGATTCGCGCGATGAGCGGCGGCGGGCTCTGGTACGAGGCGTGGCGGCGGCTGCGCGCCAATCGGCCCGCACTCAGCAGCGGCGCGCTGCTGCTGCTGATCGTGCTTGCGGCCCTGCTGCTGCCGTTGCTATCGCCCTATAACTACTACACGCTCGACTGGAACCACCTTTATCTGGCCCCTGGCTGGCATGGCTGGCACCTGCTCGGCACCGATGCGCTCGGTCGCGACCTGCTGGTGCGAACGATGTGGGGCTGCCGCGTGTCGCTGCTCGTGGGGCTCGCGGCCAGCGTCGTGAGCGTACTGATCGGGGTGTTCTGGGGCACCACGGCCGGTTACCTCGGCGGCCGCGTCGACGGACTGTTGATGCGTTTCGTGGATGTGTTGTATTCGGTGCCCTTCATTCCATTTGTCATCGTGCTGACCGTATTGTTTGGACGCGAGCTGATATTGATATTTGTGGCGATCGGCGCGGTCTCGTGGCTCGACATCGCACGCATCGTGCGCGGCCAGACGCTGGCACTCAAGAGCCGCGAGTTCATCGAAGCCGCGCGCGTCAGCGGCGTGGGCACGGCGTCGATGATCGTGCGCCACCTGGTACCGAACCTGATCGGCATCGTCGTGATCTACGCGACGCTCACGATTCCCACGGTCATTCTGTTCGAGGCCTTTCTGAGCTTCCTGGGACTGGGCGTGCAATCGCCGATGACCTCGCTCGGCTCCCTGGTCGCCGAGGGCGCAGGTCGCATGCAATCCTTTCCGCACCTGTTGCTGGTACCCGCAGTGCTGCTGGCGGTACTGATCTTCTGCTTCAACTTCCTCGGCGATGGCCTGCGCGATGCGCTTGATCCGCGTGAGCGCTAAAGCGTGTTGAACGGCGCCGCCGGCATCCTGCAGATCCGCGGCCTGACGGTGGGCTATCGCACACCCCAGGGTGCGGTCACAGCGGTTGACGGCGTGGACCTGGACATCGCTGCGGGCGAATGCCTCGGGATCGTCGGGGAATCGGGCTCCGGCAAGACGCAGCTGCTGATGTCGATACTTGGATTGCTGCCGCCGCAGGCACGCCTCGGCGGCAGCATCCGCTACCGCGGCACGGAGCTGCTGCACCTGCGCGCCAGTGCGCTCAATCGCATCCGCAGCGCTCGCATCGCGATGATATTTCAGGATCCCATGACCTCGCTCAATCCGTACCTGCGCGTGCTCGGCCAGCTCAGCGAAGTCGCGCGCCTGCACTGCGGCCTCTCGCGCCGCGCCGCCGAGGCGCGCGCGCTCTCGATGATCGAGGCAGTACACATCGGGGAGCCGGCGCGGCGCGCGCACCAATACCCGCATGAGCTCTCGGGCGGCATGCGCCAGCGCATCATGATTGCGATGGCGCTGATGGCTGAGCCGGAAATCATCCTCGCCGATGAGCCCACTACCGCGCTCGATGTGACCGTGCAGGCGCAGGTGCTCTCGCTGCTGCAGGAAGTGCGCGAGCGCACCGGCGCGGCATTGGTGCTGGTCACGCACGATCTGGGCGTAGTCGCGCAGCTCGCCGATCGCGTCGGGGTCATGCGTGCCGGGCGCATCGTCGAGCTGGCTGGCAGTGAGGAGCTCTTTACGCGCCCGAGCCACCCCTACACGCGCTCGCTGCTCGACAGTCTGCCGCGTCTATGAACGGCGAGCCACAACAGGCGCTGCTGAGCGTGCGCTCGCTGCGCGTGAGCTACGCGGTGCGTCATCGTGGGCGCTCGGTGCAGCTGCGCGCGCTCGAGAACGTGGACTTCCAGCTGCGCAAGGGTGAGGCGCTGGCGGTGATCGGCGAGTCCGGCAGCGGTAAATCCACGCTGGCGCGGGCGCTGCTGCGACTCATCGCGGTGGACAGTGGCGAGGTCAGGTTTCGCGGCACGGATCTGCTGCGCCTACGCGGAGCTGCACTGCGCTCGATGCGCCGACACCTGCAGATGATCTTCCAGGACGGCCCCTCCGCGCTCGATCCGCGCATGCAGATCGGGGCGATCCTGAGCGAGCCGCTGCAGGTGTTCCGACCCGAGCTCAGCGGCGCCGAGCGGCGCAGCGCCGCCGCGGCGATGCTCGAGCGCGTGGGCCTGAAGGCGCAACACCTCGAACGCTACCCGCACGAATTCTCCGGCGGTCAAGCCCAGCGCATCGGCATCGCGCGCGCATTGATTGTCGAGCCCGAGCTGATCGTCTGCGATGAGCCGCTCTCGGCATTGGACGTCTCGATCAAGGCGCAGATCGCCGCGCTGCTCAAATCCAGCCAGCAGCAGATGCACCTGGCGCTGTTATTCATCGCGCACGATCTGCCGGCCGTGCGCGACCTGTGCGATCGCGTAATGGTGCTCTATCTGGGCCGCATCATGGAGATTGCCGCCTGTGAAGCGCTGTTCCGAGCCCCGCGGCATCCCTACACGAGGGCGCTGCTGCAGGCCGTGCCCATCCCCGATCCGCGAATCGCGCGTCAACGTCGCACCCCGCCGCTGGGCGGTGAGATTCCCTCGGCGCTCGCCCCGCCATCCGGCTGTGTCTTTCGCACGCGCTGCCGTTATGCGATCGAGCGCTGCGCGCGCGAACTGCCGCTGCTGCGTAGCGTCGGGGAGAGCCTGGTCGCCTGCCATCGCGCCGAGGAGATCTAGTCGCGCGCGCCGATGCGCTCGACCGTACGCCAGCCACGCGGCAACATGGCCCCGCGCTGCGCGCGCGCGCCGATATAGTCCTTCAGATCCGCTGGCGTCAGCGTCATCTGCCGCTCTCCGCTATAGACCGCGAGCGACTGCCCCGGGGCGAGCACTGTCATGGCTACGAGCACTTCGGCGCGCGTCTCGGCACGCTTTCTCGGGATGGCGAACAATTTGTTGCCTTTGCCCCGAGGCAATTCCGGCACCTCGCTGGCGGGAAACAGCAGCAGTCGGCCTTCGGAATTGACCAGAGCGATCAGCATAGCGGCGCTCTGGCGAGTCTCGCCAAGCAGTACCGGTGCCGGAGGCAGCGGTTGGGCGCCCGTGCTGAGCTTGAGCACCGTCTTGCCGGCGCGGTTGCGCGATTGCAGATCCTTCAGTCGCACCGTGAAACCATAGCCGGCATCGGTTGCGAGCAGCCACAGATCCTCGGGCTCACCGATCAGCACGCCGGCAAAGCGCGCGCCGTCGGGCGGATCGAGCCGCCCGGATAAGGGCTCACCCTGTCCGCGCGCCGAAGGCAGCGTATGGGCCGGCAGACTGTAGGCGCGGCCCGTGCTGTCGATGAACAGCGCCGACTGCGTACTGCGACCGCGCGCCTCGGCCTGAAAGGCATCGCCGCTCTTATAGGAGAGGGCGCGCGCATCGATCTCGTGGCCTTTGGCCGAGCGCACCCAGCCAGCGGTCGAGAGCACGACCGTGACCGGCTCGCTCGTGAGCAACTCGGTCTCCTCGATCGCCTGCGCCGCGGCGCGCTCGACGATGCGTGTGCGCCGCTCATCGCCATACTGCGCCGCGTCGGCCTCGATCTCCGAGCGTATGAGCGCGCGCAACTTCGACTTGCTCGCGAGGATCGCCTCGAGTTTGCCGCGCTCGACGGCCAGCTGCTGCTGCTCCTCGCGGATCTTCATTTCCTCGAGCTTGGCCAAATGGCGCAGTCGCGTCTCGAGGATCGCCTCGGTCTGCTCCTCGCTGAGCTTGAAGCGCTGCATGAGCACCGGCTTGGGCTCTTCCTCGCGGCGGATGATGCGGATGACCGCATCCAGATTCAGGTAGGCAACCAGCAGGCCGTCGAGGATGTGCAGGCGACGAGCAACTTTGTCCAACCGATGCTGCAGCCGACGGCGCACCGTGTGCTGGCGGAACTCGAGCCACTCGCTCAGCACGGCCTTGAGCCCCATGACGCGCGGGCGCCCATCCAGGGCGATCACGTTGAGGTTGACGCGGTAGTTGCGCTCCAGATCGGTGGTCGCAAACAAATGCGCCATGAGCTGCGCCACATCGACGCGGCTGGAGCGCGGCTCGAGCACGAGTCGGGTGGGATTCTCATGATCGGACTCATCGCGAACGTCCTCGACCATGGGCAACTTCTTGTCGCGGATCTGCTGCGCAACCTGCTCCTGCACACGGCTGCCGGAGACCTGATAGGGCAGTTGCGTGATGATCACATGGCCAGTCTCGGTCTCGATTTCCCAGCTCGCGCGCGCGCGAAAGCTGCCCGCGCCGTGCTCGTAGAAGGCCGCAAGCTCGGCGCGTGGCGTGATGATCTCCCCGCCGGTCGGCAGATCCGGACCCTTGACGTGCTTGAGCAGGGCTCGAGTCGTGATCTCGGGCGTATCGAGCAGCGCAATGCAGGCCGCGGCGATCTCGCGCAGGTTGTGCGGTGGAATATCGGTCGCCATGCCCACCGCGATGCCGGAGGCGCCATTGAGCAGCAGATTGGGCAGCCGCGCCGGCAGCATCAGCGGCTCTTCCATCGTGCCGTCGAAGTTCGGCGCCCAATCGACCGTGCCGTGCTCGAGCTCGCCCAGCAGTATGTCGGCGTAGCGCGTGAGCCGCGACTCGGTATAGCGCATGGCGGCGAAGGACTTCGGATCATCCGCCGAGCCCCAGTTGCCCTGCCCATCCACGAGCGGGTAGCGGTAGGAGAACTCCTGGGCCATGTGCACCATGGCCTCGTAACAGGCCGCATCGCCATGCGGATGAAATTTGCCGATCACATCGCCGACCGTGCGCGCCGACTTCTTCGGCTTGGAGGCCGCCGACAAACCCAGCTCGCTCATGGCGTAGGTGATGCGCCGCTGCACCGGTTTGAGTCCGTCCCCGAGCGCCGGCAGTGCCCGATCCAGAATCACGTACATCGAATAATCGAGGTAGGCCTTCTCGGTGAAGACGCCCATCGGGCGCTGCTCGACGCCCTCGAAATTCATGCCCGCCTCGGCCATCAGCCCACTACCTCGGCCTTATCGCCGTGGCGCTCGAGCCACTCGCGCCGATCACCGGCGCGCTTCTTCGACAGCAGCATGTCCATGAGCCGCTCGGTCTGATCCTTGGGCAGCGCCGTCAACTGCACCAGCCGCCGTGTGCGCGGATCGATCGTGGTCTCGCGCAGCTGCTTCGGATTCATCTCACCGAGGCCCTTGAAGCGCGTCACCACGGGCTTGACGCGCGCATGCTCGGCGGCCAGCCGTGCGAGCAGCGTCTCGCGCTCGGCGTCATCGAGCGCGTAGAGCACCTGCTTGCCGGCATCGATGCGGTACAGCGGCGGCATCGCCACGTGCACGTGGCCGCCGGCCACGAGCGGGCGGAAATGGCGCAGGAACAATGCGCACAACAACGTCGCGATATGCTGACCGTCGGAATCCGCATCAGCCAGGATGCAGACCTTGTGGTAGCGCAGCGCGCTCAGGTCGCTCGTGCCCGGGTCCACGCCCAGCGCCACGCTGATGTCGTGCACTTCCTGCGAGGAGCCGATCTGCCCGGGCTCGAGCTCCCAGGTGTTCAGGATCTTGCCGCGCAAGGGCATGATCGCCTGGAAATCCTTGTCGCGCGCCTGCTTGGCCGAGCCGCCGGCCGAGTCGCCTTCGACCAGAAACAATTCCGAGCGGGATGGATCCTGGCAGCTGCAGTCAGCCAGCTTGCCCGGCAGCGCCGGCCCGTTGACGGCGCGCTTGCGCACCACGCGGGACGCGGCTCGCAGCCGCTCCTGCGCATTGCTGATCGCAAATTGCGCGATGCGCTCACCGGCATCGGCATGCCGATTGAGCCACAACGCGGCACCATCGCGCGCGTGGCTCTCGACCACCGCCGCGGCAGAGCGCGAGCTGAGCTTCTCCTTGGTCTGTCCGGCGAATTGCGGATCGCGCAGCTTGAGCGAGAGCACGAAGCAGACGCGGTTCCAGACATCCTCGGCCGTGAGTTTGACGCCGCGCGGCAGCAGATTGCGAAACTCGCAGAACTCGCGCACCGCCTCGACCACCCCGGCGCGCAAGCCATTGACATGCGTGCCCCCGGCGCTGGTCGGAATCAGATTGACGTAACTCTCGGCGATCAGATGCTCGGCATCGCTCGACCACAGCAGCGCCCAGTCGACGACGTCCTGCTCGTTCGCGCTGTGGCCCGTGATCGGCTCGGGCGGCAGTCGCTCGGCTGCACCCAGCTGCTCGATCAGGTAGGCCCCGAGATCGCCGGTGTAGAACCACTCGTCCTTGTCGCCGCTGAGCTCATTGAAAAAGCTCACGCGCAGACCCGGGCACAGCACCGCCTTGGCCTTGAGCACGCGTTTGAGCTCGGGCAGCGAGAAGCGATCGGTGTCGAAGAACTTCGGATCGGGCCAGAAGCGCACCGTGGTGCCGGTGTTGCGGGCCCCCACGGTGCCGGTCGTCGTGAGCTTGGAGTGCACGCGACCCTCGCGAAAACCGATGTGGTATTCGTGGCCCCCGCGCCGGACCGTGCATTCGAGCTGCCTGGACAGTGCGTTGACGATCGAGACGCCGACACCGTGCAGGCCACCGGAGAATTTATACGAGCCCTCGGTGAATTTGCCGCCGGCGTGCAGGCGCGTGAATATCAGCTCCACGCCGCTGATCTTCTCCTGCGGATGAATGTCGACCGGCATGCCGCGGCCATCGTCAGCGACCTCGAGCGAATGGTCCTTGTACAGCGTGACGCGGATCGATTTGCAATAGCCGGCGATCGCCTCATCGACGCTGTTGTCGATGACTTCGTGTGCGAGATGATTCGGTCGCGAGGTATCGGTGTACATGCCTGGACGCCGGCGCACCGGGTCCAGACCACTCAAGACTTCGATATCGGAAGCGGTATACGACTCAGCCATTATTTAGCAGCAGCGCGTGGCGAGAATCACCAGAGGCCGACACGCTGCTCGGGCGGCAGGAACATCTTATCGCCCGACTTGACGCCGAACGCTTCGTAGAATCCAGGCTGATTCTGTTCCGGCACCATACCGCGGAATTGCATCGGTGAGTGCGGATCGGACTTGATGAGCCGGACAGCCTCGTTGTCGCGCGTCTTGCCGCGCCAGACCTGCGCGAAGCCCATGTAGAAGCGCTGCGCGCCGGTCAGGCCATCGATCACGGGGGCTGCACGGCCGCCGAGGGAGATCTGGTAGGCCTTGTAGGCGATCGCCAGCCCGGAGTTATCGGCGATGTTCTCGCCGAGCGTCAGCTCGCCATTGATCGGGAAGCCCGGCACCGGTGAGTAGACCGCGTACTGCGCGACCAGTGCGCGCGTCCTGGATTTGAACTGCTCCAGATCAGCCGACGTGAACCAGCCTGGCGCGTCGAGCAGGTTACCGTGACCGTCGTACTGGCTGCCCTGATCATCAAAGCCGTGGCTGATCTCGTGGCCGATGACCGCGCCGATGGCGCCGTAATTGACCGCATCGTCCGCCTTCGCATTGAAGAACGGTGGCTGCAGGATCGCGGCTGGAAATACGATCTCGTTGCGCTCGGGGTTGTAGTAGGCGTTGACCGTCTGCGGCGTCATGTCCCATTCGGTCAGGTCAATCGGCTGGCCGAGTTTGTTGAGGTTGCGCTGGTACTCGAACTCATCGGCGCGAATCAGGCTGCCCACCAGCTCGCCCTTGACGATCCGCAGCGTACTGTAGTCGCGCCACTTCACCGGATAGCCGATCTTGGTCGTGAAGAGCGCGAGCTTGTCCTGCGCCTTCAGACGCGTCTGCGGCCCCATCCAGGCGAGAGTACCGATATCGGCCCGATAGGCCGCGAGCAGGTTGCGCACCAATTGCTCGACGCGCGCCTTGGCCTGCGGTGGAAAATAGCGCGCGACATAGAGCTTGCCCATGGCCTCACCCATGGCGCCGTCCACGACGCCGACGCCGCGCTTCCAGCGCGGCAGATCCTGTGCAATACCGCGCAGCGCCGTGCCATAGAACGCGAAATGCTCCTCGACGAAGCTCTTGTTGAGGTAGGGCGCGAAGGCGCTGAGCAGGTGCCAGCGAAAATAACTCTGCCATACCGACAAGGGCGTCGATTGCAGGATCGTATTGAAGCCGCTGAGGTAGGTGGGCTGGCTGATGATCAGATAATCGGCCCGCCCCTGCACTCCGGACTCGTGCAGATAGGCGCTCCAGTCGTACCCCGGCATCAGCGGCGCGAGCTCGCGCAGCCCATACCTGTTGTAGACCTTCACGGGGTCGCGGCTCTGCACGCGCGTCCACTGCACGTTTGCCAATGCGGTCTCGAGCGCAACGATGCGCTCGGCCTCGTGGGGCGCCGCCGACCCATCGCCAGCGAGAGCCAGCATGCGCGCGATGTGCTCGCGATACTGCGTGCGTATCTGCTGGAGGCGCTCGTCGTTCTGCAGATAGTAATCGCGATCCGGCAATCCGAGTCCAGCCTGCACCAGATCGAATACGTAGCGGCTGGAGTCCTTGGCATCCTGATGCACCTCGGGCTCGTAGGGCGCGTCCGCACCGATCCGGTTGAAGTGCGCGATCAGAGCGGGAATCTGCGATTTATTCCTGAGGGCTGCGATGCGCGCGAATTCGGCTTTGAGCGGCTTGAGAGCCAGCTGCTCGAGCAGTGGCTCGTCCATGAAATCGCTGTAAAGGTCGGCGATCTTGCGCTGATCGGGGTCGGCAGCGTCGACGGACTGCAGTAATGCCTCGATCACGACGCGCTGCTGATCCAGTGACTGATCGCGCAGTTGGTCGAAGGCGCCGAAGCGCGCCCTGTCGGCCGGAATCTCGTTATTCGCGAGCCACTTGCCATTGACGTACTGGTAGAAGTCGTCCTGGGGTCGAACGCTCTGATCGATGTACTGCAGGTCGATGCCGGATACCAGCGGCCCCGGCGCGGGCTCATCCGCCGCCGCCCGTACCTCACCGGTGCCGGCGATCGCGCCCAGCAACGCTGCACCGCCGATTACCCAGGCTACTTGCTTCATCTTGACTACTCCGTTGCTCGCACTCATGGCTATTGTAATGCGTCCGCCGGCCAAGCAGTGACACGCGCTAGTCGCGAAAGTTCTCGAACTGCAATGGCAATTCGATTTCCGCCTTGCGCAGCAACGCGATCGCGGCCTGCAGCTCATCGCGCTTCTTGGCGCTGACGCGCAACTTGTCGCCCTGGATCTGCGCATCGACCTTGAGCTTGGCCTCCTTGAGGCGGGTCACAATCTTTTTGGCCTGAGTCTGCTCGATGCCCTGCTTGACCGTAATCTGGCGCCGGGCGCCAGCGAGATTGATCTCGACCGGACCAAGCTCCAGACAGCGCGGATCGATCGCACGCGCGGCCAGGCGCAACCTCAGGATCTCGAGCAGTTGATTGAGCACATACTCACTGGGCGCGAACTGCGTGACGATGAAGCCCTCGAGCTCGAAGCGTGCGTTGGTGCCGCGCAGGTCATAGCGCCGGTCCAGCTCGCGCGCGGCCTGATCGACCGCATTGGTCAGCTCGTGCAGGTCGACGCTGGAGACAATGTCGAAGGCGGGCATGCGCGATGATCCGAAGCGAGCCGAGGCTCGTTAATCAAAATCCGCAAGCAGCGCGCGTTGCAGCGGCTCGGGCAACGGCTCGACGCTGTAGCGGTAGGCGGCCAGATCAACACCCGCGGTCAGCTGCGCGCCTGCCTTGAGGCTCGCGATCATCGGTGCGGAAAACTCAAAGCGCAGAAAATGCACCGCCGAGGTCTTGAGCTCATTCTCGCGCGGCAGATCCTCATCAGGGATTGCGAGCACGCGCTCGCAGTCCTGCACTCGCATCCAGCAGTGCCGTTCGAAGCCGCGCAGTGCCACCAATTGCCGCGCGCGCTCCTCCGGGTCCGTGTACTCGATCAGCAGCGTGACCTTCAGATTGCTGCCATCCGGGATGAGCGGATTGTAGGCGCCGAGCTCCTCGGCAATGCCCGCAAGCTCGAAGATGCGCTCGGTACGCAGCATCTCCTGCACCTGGTAATGCACGGTCAAGCGGTCCTCGAAGTTCCAGGTGCAGTGTGGACCGACGCTGAGCTGGCGAGCTCGGCGATGCTCGATCATGCGCGAGCGCAATGCCGGGCGCTCGCGCGCGTACTGCTCCAGCGACATGAGGTCCGAGGCGGCGAGTGGCTCCACGATCAGATGCCGTAGGCGATGCGCAGGAGCTTGAGCGGATGCGTCGGCCCACGCGCCTCTCGCAAGCCGCTGGCGATCTGCTCACCGGCCATCGGGCAGTCGCTCGAGTAATAATCCGCGCCGGAGGCTGCAACGCGCTCGAACACCGGCCGGCCGATCTTCATCGAGGCATCGCGAAACTCGCGCTTGACGCCGTAGGTGCCGTTGTGTCCGGAGCAGCGCTCGATCACCTCAACGCTGGTGTCGGGCACGAGCCGCAGCACATCGCGGGTTTTAAGGCCGATATTCTGCACCCGCAGATGACACGGTACGTGATAGCTGATCTTGCCCAGGCGGCCGCTGAAATCGGTGCGCAGCAGGCCCGCTTTGTGCCGCAGCCACAGATATTCGAACGGATCGAATACGCGCGCGGCCACACGCTGCACCTCAGGCTCATCGGCGAACATCAGGCGCAATTCCTGCTTGAACATCAATACGCAGGAGGGGATCGGCGCGACCACGTCATAACCGGCGCCGATCAGACGATCGAGCTCCGGGACATTGACCTGCTTGAAGCGCTCGACGGATTCCAGATCCCCGAGCTCGAGCTTGGGCATGCCGCAGCAGCGCTCCTGCTTCGCGAGCACGAGGGCTATGCCGTTGTGCTCGAAAATCGCCGCGAGGTCCGTCGCCAGCTCGGGGGCGTTGCGGTTGCCGTAGCAGGTCGTGAACAGCACCACCTGCCCGCGAGTCTGCGCGCTGCTGCGCACGGGCAGATCGGTGCGCAGCTTGCCGCGCAGCCGCGAGCGCGCGCTGCGCGCGTGAAATTGCGGCAACGGCGCGCGCGCATCCACGCCCAGGGTCTTATCGAGCACCTTGCGCATCGTGGCATTGCGATTGGCCGCATTGACGATCTCGCAGACAACCGGAATGCCGGCGATGCGGCCGACCGCATCGGTCGCGCTCAGTACGCGCTCGCGCAGCCCGAGGCCCCGGCTGCGTGCACCGAGGGCCTTGGCACGCAGCATCAGATGCGGGAAATCCACGTTCCAGGGGTGTGGCGGCACATACGGGCACTTGGTCATGAAGCACATGTCGCACAGATAACAGTGCTCGACGATCTTGCCGTAGACCGACTTATCGACGCTGTCGAGCTCCATGGTCGCGGATGCATCGATCGCCTCGAACAGCGTCGGGAACGCCTGACACAGGCTGAAGCAGCGCCGACAGCCGTGGCAGATATCGAAGACGCGGTGCAGCTCGTGCTCGAGCGCCGCCTGATCGTAGAAGGCGGGATCGCGCCAGTTCAGCGGGTGGCGCGACGGGGCGGCAACACTGCCCTCCCGGCCCCCGCCGCCCACGTCGGCGACCATTACAGGGTGTCGAGGGCCTTCTGGAAACGGTTCGCGTGCGAGCGCTCGGCCTTGGCGAGCGTCTCGAACCAGTCGGCGATCTCGCTGAAGCCCTCTTCACGCGCCTGCTTGGCCATGCCCGGATACATGTCCGAGTATTCATGGGTCTCGCCGGCGATGGCCGCCTTCAGGTTGAGCTTGGTCTCGCCGATCGGCAGGCCCGTGGCCGGATCACCGACCTGCTCGAGATATTCCAGGTGCCCGTGCGCGTGGCCAGTCTCGCCTTCGGCCGTGGAGCGAAATACCGCCGAGACATCGTTGAAGCCTTCAACGTCAGCCTTAGCCGCAAAGTACAGGTAGCGACGATTAGCCTGCGATTCGCCCGCAAAGGCGTCCTTGAGATTCTTCTCGGTTTTGGTCCCAGATAGTTTCATGGAGAGCTCCTTGTGACGCACTGGATGATTTAGACTTATTCTAATGCATCGGGACCCGGGCGCAATGCCTCGCTCTGCGATCAGGCCGGATAATTTGACGAATATGCTAGGGTTTGATCATGGCATCCAAGCCAGCAGCCCCCGCCGCAGCGCCCACCCCGGCGCCGGCCTTTGAGCAGTCCCTCGCCCAACTCGAGGCGCTGGTCACACGCCTGGAATCGGGCGACTTGCCGCTCGAGCAGGCACTCGAATGCTTTGAGCAAGGCGTGCGCCTTACGCGCGAATGCCAGAGCGCGCTCACGGCCGCACAACAAAAGGTGCAATTGCTGCGCCAGCGCGGCGAAAGCAGTGTCATCGAAGAGTTCAGCGCTCCGGCCGGCGAGGAGCTCGGCACTGCCGATTAGCATTGCTGCGCTGCCGGCACCGGCTGGCTCCCGGCGTTCGCGGACCGTGTAGACTACCCCGCAGCATGTCAGAGACTACCCCTACGTACCCGCTGCTGGGTGCGATCGAGTCCCCGGCAGACCTACGGGCCCTACCCGTCCGGGACCTGCCCTTGCTGGCCGCGGAGCTCCGGGAATTCCTGGTGCAGACCGTCAGTACCCGGGGTGGCCACTTTGCCGCCGGCCTGGGCACGGTCGAGCTCACGATCGCGCTGCACTACGTTTTCAACACGCCCGAGGATCGCCTGGTCTGGGACGTGGGGCATCAGGCCTACCCGCATAAGGTCCTCACTGGCAGGCGCGATCGCCTCTTTTCGATCAAGCAGCGCGATGGCCTCGCACCGTTCCCGGCTCGCAGCGAGAGTCCCTACGATGCCTTCGGGGTCGGTCATTCGAGCACCTCAGTCAGCGCCGCACTCGGCATGGCGATCGCTGCAGCGCGTCAGGGCACGAATCGCCGCGCGGTCGCGGTCATTGGCGATGGCGCCATGAGCGCCGGCATCGCCTTCGAGGCACTCAATCATGCGGGGAGCCTGCCGGTCGACCTGCTCGTGGTACTCAACGACAACGACATGTCGATCTCCGAGAACGTCGGCGCCTTGTCGAACTATCTGGCACGCGTGATCTCGGGCCGCCTGTACGCGCAGCTGCGCGAAGGAGGCAAGAAAGCACTGCAGCAGATGCCCGCGGTGCGCGCGCTCGCGCGCCGCTCCGAGGAGCATGTCAAGGGCATGATGCTGCCGGGCACGCTGTTCGAGGAGATGGGTTTCAACTACGTCGGGCCGATCGATGGCCATGACCTGAAGGCACTGCTGCGCGTATTGCACATTCTGCGCAACGCGCACGGTCCGCAGTTGCTGCATGTCGTGACGCGCAAGGGCAAGGGCTATGCGCCGGCTGAAGCCGATCCGATCACCTGGCATGGACCCGGGCCGTTCGATCCCGCGAGCGGCACGATCCTCAAGGAGAAGCCCGGCACGCCGAGCTTCTCGGCCATTTTCGGCCAGTGGCTCTGCGATATCGCCGAGCTCGACCCGCGCATCATCGGCATCACGCCTGCGATGCGCGAGGGATCGGGCCTCGTGCAGTTCTCGCGGCGCTTTCCGGAGCGCTACTTCGATGTGGCGATTGCCGAGCAGCATGCCGTGACCTTTGCCGCGGGACTGGCCGCCGAGGGCCTCAAACCCGTGGTCGCGATTTATTCGACATTCCTGCAGCGCGGTTACGATCAGCTGATTCACGATGTGGCCTTGCAGCGCCTGCCCGTGGTATTCGCCATCGACAGAGCGGGCCTGGTCGGCAGCGACGGCGCAACGCATCATGGCAACTACGATCTGACTTACCTGCGCTGCATCCCCAACATGGTTGTGATGGCGCCCTCGGATGAGAATGAATGCCGGCAGATGCTCTACACCGCCACGCAGTTGGATGGACCGGCGGCCGTGCGCTATCCACGCGGCAGCGGACCGGGGGTCCCCGTGCAGCAAGCCATGAGCGCGCTGGAGGTTGGTCGCGCCGAATATCGCCGCCAGGGCAGCAGCGGACTGGCCCTGCTGGCCTTCGGCACGATGCTGGCCCCGGCATTGCAGATGGCCGAGCGCTTCAACGCGACCGTGGTGAACATGCGCTTCGTCAAGCCATTGGATCTGGCGCTGTTGCGCGAGGTAGCCGCCAATCACGTGGCGATCGTGACGCTCGAGGAGAACGTCGTCGCCGGTGGCGCGGGCAGCGCCTGCGCCGAAGCCCTCGATGCCGAGGGCCTGGGTATGCCGTGCCTGCACATCGGCATCCCGGATCGCTGCATCGAGCATGGCAGCCGCCAGGATTGCCTGGAGGCCGCCGGCCTGGACGCCGCGGCCATCGCGGCGACGATCGAACGCTGGCGCACGCAGGTGCCGGCCTTGAAGTCGCCCCGTGCCGCCACCAAGCTCACTGCAGCCGGTGGCGCAGGTACCCTTTAAATACGGATCGAAACAGCATGAGCAGCGTTCTTCAGCCGCGAACGGCAAAAGTGATTTCCGTCGAGGACGTGCAGTCGCGCGCGGACACTCGCCGTATCGCGATCAATCGGGTCGGCATCAAGCAGATTCGCCATCCGGTCAGGGTCAAGGACCGCTCGGCCGGCGAGCAGCGCACCGTTGCGACCTTCAACATGTACGTCGACCTGCCGCACAATTTCAAGGGCACGCACATGTCGCGCTTCGTGGAGATCCTGCACCACGAGCGCGAGATCTCGGTCGACTCTTTCCGGGGCATGCTGACCGATATGACCGCGCGGCTCGATGCGAAGGCCGGACATATCGAAATGAAATTTCCTTATTTCGTGATGAAGCGCGCGCCGGTCTCTGGCGTCGAGAGCTTCATGGACTACGAGGCCTCGCTCATCGGCGAGGTGCACGATGGCCACGCCTGCATGTGCATCAAGGTTGTGGTGCCGGTCACCAGCTTGTGCCCGTGCTCCAAGAGGATCTCGGATCGTGGCGCTCACAACCAGCGCTCACACGTGACGATCGAGGCGCGGCTGCGCGAACACATGTGGATCGAGGAGCTCATCGACCTCGCCGAGAGCGAGGCTTCCTGCGAACTTTGGGGCATCCTCAAGCGCCCCGATGAGAAGTATGTCACCGAGCACGCCTACGACAATCCGAAATTCGTCGAGGACATGGTGCGCGATGTCGCCGTGCGTCTCAACGACGAGCCGCGCATTGCCGCCTACGTCGTCGAGAGCGAGAACTTCGAATCGATCCACAATCACTCTGCCTATGCGATGATCGAGCGCGACAAGGACCTGGATGCACCGGCCGCACGCGCACCGGGCGATAAGGAGACTTCCCCTCATGGCTAATCCGCTGACCACCATCAGGTCGGGCAACCCCGGCCTCAACGACAAGACCTTTGCCGGCTTGCCGCGGCCCGCGCTCGCGAGCGAGCGCATGACGTTGCAGGGCACCATCAACAAGTCCTTCCTGCTGCTGATCGTGCTGCTGGCCGGAGCGCTGTGGCCCTGGTCCCAATACATGGCCAGCGGTAATCCTGGCGTGGTGCTGGTGCCGGTCATGGTCGGGGCGATCGGCGGACTGGTGCTGGCGCTGGCGATCAGCTTTCGCCCGACGCTCGCGCCGTTCCTGGCGCTGCCCTATGCGGCGCTCGAGGGTCTGGTGCTCGGCGGCATGTCCGCCGTGCTCGAACGGCGCTACCCCGGCATCGCGATTCAGGCGGTCGGATTGACCTTCGGCGTGATGGCCGCGCTGCTGCTGGCCTACTCGACTCGGCTGATTCAGGTCACGCAACGCTTCCGCGCCATCGTGATTGGCGCGACCGGCGCAATCATGCTGCTCTACCTGGTCTCGATCGTGTTGGGCCTGTTCCACGTGGGCACGCCCTTCATGACCGACAGCAGCCCCTTGAGCATCGGGCTATCCCTCGTGATCGTCGGCGTCGCGGCGCTGAACCTGGTGCTCGACTTCAATCTGATCGAATCCGGCGTGTCGCAGGGCGCGCCGCGTTTCATGGAATGGTACGCAGCCTTCGGCCTGCTGGTCACGCTGGTCTGGCTGTATATGGAGATCCTGCGCCTGCTGGCTAAAGTGCGGCAGCGCTGAGGCGCGTTCAGGCTCGCCGCATATCCGTGCTCTGCAAGCGGGAGATCAAGGCTCGCAGGAACACGCGGTTGAATCGCAGCTGACAGGAAGCCGAGACCTGCTCGAGCAGCGTGGAGCTCACCTTGAGCACCGTGACGGCGTCGGCAGAGCGGATGGTGGCAGTACGCTTGGCGCCCAGCACGTAGCTGGTCTCCCCGAAACACTCGCCGGTCGAGAGTATGCCAATCGCGCCCCCGTGCCGCTCGACCGCGCAGTTGCCCGTGACGATGATGTAGAAGCGATCGTCCATTTCCCCTTCCTTCACGATCTCATCGCCCGCGGCATAGTCCTGCCAGCTGCTCGCGCGCATGACCTCCCAGATCTCGGCGTGCGAAAAATCGTGAAAGAACTTGAGACGTCGCAATAGTCCGAACTGCTCGTGCTGCTCCATGCGCGCATATTTCTGGCGCAGTTTCTGGTGCACGCGGGTGAGCTCGGCGGCAAAATCCAGGCCTGACTTATAGCGGCGCACCGGCTCCTTTTGCATGGCCACGCCGACCACATTCTCGATGTCTTCCGGAACATCGGCGCGCAAGGTGTGTATCGGCACCGGCGTCGCATAGACGATCTGGTGCAATAGCTTCGCCAGGTTGCCGGCGCGAAACGGGCGCACGCCGGTGAGCAGCTCGTACATGACCGCGCCGAGCGAGTACAGATCCGAGCTGCTGCTCAGATCCAGGCTCTGCACCTGTTCGGGTGACATATAGCTCGGCGAGCCGGCGATGCCCTCGATGCGCGAGATATCCGATCCGGCCACGAGCGCGATGCCAAAATCGATGATGCGCACGTCGCTGTCGGTCGTGAGCATGATGTTGGATGGCTTGATATCGCGGTGAATCACGCCGCGTGAATGCGCGTAGTGCAGCGCCTTGGCGCACTTGAACATGATCTCCACGACATCGTCGAGCCGCAGCAGATTATCGGGGCGGCAGTAGGCGGCCAGAGTACGCGCGCCATGCACGTGCTCGGTGACGACGTAGCAGCGGCCGTTTTCCTCGCCGGCATCGTAGATCGGCAGGATGTGCGGATGCTGCAGCATGCCGACCATGTGCGCTTCGGACAGAAACATCTTGCGCGCAATCTTGTTGCGCTCCTCATCATCGCTCGCCTCGACATGGTAGACCTTGATGGCGACGTCACGTCCGTAATAGGGATCGTGTGACAAATACACGGTGCCGGTGCTGCCGCGGCCGACCTCGTTGATGATGACGTATTTGCCGATGCGCTCCGGAAAGCTCGGTACGGGGACGGTATTCGATGCGGAAGCTGGCATCAGGGCGAGGGCTCCGGAGGGACGTAGAGCAGAATAGGCGTGAGGGTGGAATGCGATCTGTGACCCGCCTCGCGGATCGCCGCGCCGGCGTGCGCGTCGGTCAGATCAGGCCTGAAAGTGATCGAATCCCGAAGCCGCGAACGACATGACCACATTATGCAATGTGAGCTCGAGCCCGCTGCCGGCCTCGAGCATCCCGATGCGGGTCACCGGGATCACGCTGCGTAGCGCCAGCGCCTCGATCGCCGGGGCCTGCGCCGCTGGTGCGCTGAAGCACAATTCATAGTCCTCGCCGCCGCTGAGCCCTTGCTGCCAGGCGAGCTCGCCGCAGGTCTCAACCAATGCCGCTGACAGGGGCAGGCGCTCGAGCTCGATGCGCGCGCGGCAATTCGAGGCGCGCAGCAGACGCTGCGCATCGAGCAGCAGTCCGTCCGACAGATCGATGCAGGCGCTCGCCAGATCACGCAGTCCCGCCCCAAGCTCAACCCGCGGCGTCGGAAACTCGAAGCGCCGCTGCAGATACGCGTGTGCTGAGGCTGAGGCCCCGAGCGCGCCCTGCAGACATTTGAGGCCCGCTGCCGCATCACCGATGCTGCCGCTGACATAGAGCGCATCGCCCGCGCGCGCGCCGTCGCGGCGCAGTGCGGCCCCACGCGGCAGCACGCCGGCAAGCTGCACCGTGATCGAGAGCGGGCCGCGGCTCAGATTGCCGCCCACGAGCGCCACGCCGTGCAGGCGCGCCAGCGCATCGAAGCCGGCGGCGAAAGCCTCGAGCCAGCGCGCATCGGCCTGCGGCAGATTCAACGCCAGCAATGCCCAGCAGGGACTTGCGCCCATCGCGGCAATGTCGCTCAGATTGACCGCGAGTGAGCGATGACCGAGCGAGCGCGGCGGCGCGCCGGGCACAAAGTGAACGCCCTCGACCAGCGCATCGGTCGTGAGCACGAGCTGCGCATCGCCAGGCACCTGCAATAGTGCAGCATCGTCGCCAATACCGAGCACAACGTCAGCGCGTGGCGCGCCGACCTGGCGAAAATAGCGCTCGATCAGCTGCGTTTCCGAGCTCAATGCTCCTCGCTGCGCCACAGGCGCGCCGCGCGGTCCAGCACAGCGTTGACATACTTATACCCATCGGTCGCACCAAAGCGGCGCGCCAGCGCGACCGCTTCGTTGATCACGACCCGGTATGGCACGTCCGGACAGCGCTGCAGCTCGTAGCCGCCGATCAACAACACCGCGTGCTCTACCGGGTCGAGCTCGGCGGGCTTACGGTCGAGCAATGGCTCGAGCGCGCCATCGAGCTCGGTACGCTGCGCGCACACGCCGTTGATCAGCGCGCGGAAATACTCGGCATCGGCACGGCGCATATCCGGATCCTCGGCGAACTCCAGCACCAGCTCCTGCCAATCGCAGGCATTGAGTTGCCAGCGGTAGAGCGCCTGCAGCGCGAGCTTGCGCGCGACCGTGCGCGCGCCCGAACTGCGAGCGCCGCGGGGGCTCGAAGCCCGATCCGCAGCGGGTACATCGTTGTCGCCGTTTGCCGGACTCATCGCGCTCGCATCTTTAGGTGACCGTGCCGACGACTGCGCCGATCAGCATCGTGATCGACATCGCCAGCGCACTCCATAACGTGACGCGCAGGGCGCCACGCCACAGCCCGGCGCCTCCGGCGCGAGCGGCGAGGCCGCCCAATATCGCGAGCGACACGAGCGAGCCGGCGATGATGACCGGCACAACGATGCGCGGCGGGGTCAGCAACAGCAACAGCAGTGGCCAGGCGGCACCGGCGGCGAAGCTCGTGGCCGATGCGAGCGCCGCCTGCACGGGTTGCGCACGCTGGGTGCTCGAGAGGCCGAGCTCATCGCGCGCATGTGCCGCGAGCGCATCGTGCGCCATCAGTTGCCCCGCCACTTCGCGCGCCAACGCCGGCTCGAGCCCGCGGCGCACATATATACCGGCCAGTTCAGCGCGTTCTGCAGGCTCGTCGGTTTCGAGCTCGTGGCGCTCGCGCTCGAGATCCGAGCGCTCGCTGTCGGCCTGCGAGCTCACCGATACGTACTCTCCGGCAGCCATCGACATGGCACCGGCAACCAGGCCTGCTACCGCGACCAGCAGCATCTGTCGGCCCGTGGCGTGTGTTGCCGCCACACCGGCGAGCAGGCTCGCCAGCGAGACAATGCCGTCGTTGGCGCCTAATACGGCCGGGCGCAGCCAGCCCGCGCGATTGACGTAATGGCGTTCATATCGATGCCCGAATACGACGCGCGGCGCTCTCAAACTGCCTCCTCGCTGCCCGGCGCGCAGCGACACATAAACCCTTGCGATGGGATCGAAGCAGTGTGCCTCATGGGCTCGGCGCCGTCACTGCAGGGTCGCACACGGGCCGAAGCGTGAGGCGCAGATCCCGCCCCAGCTGCGTGCAGTCCGTGAACCGTCCTGCCCAGCGCTGCGCGAGCTCGGCTATGTCGGGCAAGAGCGCCAGCGCACGCGCGTGCGGCCCGAGCAGGCTTGGCGCAAGGTAGACAATGAGCTCATCGACCCAGCCCGCGTGCAGCAGTGCGCCCGCGAGTCGCGCGCCGGCCTCGACCCAGACCTCATTGGCCTGCAGCTGCGCCAGGCGGCGAAGGATCGGCTCGAGCTGCAGGCCCCCATCGGCTGCGCGCGGCACGCTCTCAACGCGCACGCCGGCAAGCTCGAGGACCGCGCGGCGCGCCGCATCCAGGCTGGCTGTGAAGACGAGCGCCTCGCCCCCTGCGCCAAACACACGCGCGCTGCCCGGCACGCGCAGCTCGCTGTCGAGCACGACACGCAGCGGCTGCCGACTCGCCCCGGACAGGCGCACGTCGAGCGCCGGATCATCGGCCAGCACCGTGCCGCTGCCGCTGAGAATCACGGAGCTGCGCGCCCGAAACTGCTGCACGTCCGCGCGTGCCTCGGGGCCCGTGATCCAGCGGCTCGCGCCATTGGCCAGCGCCGTGCGCCCGTCCAGACTCGCGGCCAGCTTCACGCGCACCCACGGCAGACCGGTTTGCATGCGCTTGAAGAAGCCGGGATTGAGCGCCTGGGCCTGCGCCGGCAGCACGTCGCCAATGACCTCGATTCCGGCTTCGCGCAGCGCCGCGGCGCCGGCGCCGTTGACGAGTGGATTCGGATCGGCAACGGCATAGACCACGCGCGCGACGCGCGCCGCAATGAGCGCGGCCACGCACGGTGGCGTGCGGCCCTGATGAGCGCAGGGCTCGAGGCTCACATAGGCGGTAGCGCCCTGGGCGCTCGCGCCGGCCGCGCGCAGCGCCTGCACCTCGGCATGCGCCTCGCCGGCGCGCTCATGCCAGCCCTCCCCGACGATCTGACCATCGAGCACGAGCACACAGCCGACGCGCGGATTCGGATCCGTACCATGCAGTCCGAGTGCGGCAAGCTCGAGCGCACGGCGCATGTAGCGCAACGGCTCGCTCATGATTTGGGCTTGACGCCGAGCGCATCCTGGCCGGGCAGCAAAGGCAACTGTTCCTGATCCTGCGCTTCGGGGCGCTTGCGCCGATGGTGTCGCAGGCGCTCGATCTCCTCGCGAAACGCCTCGACGTCCTGGAAGCTGCGATATACCGAGGCGAAGCGCACATAGGCGACTTCATCCAGGTGGCGCAACTCCTCCATGACGAGCTCCCCGACCATGCGCGCCGGCACTTCGCGCTCGCCGAGCACACGCAATTTGTGGCAGACGCGTCCGACCGCCTGTTCGATCGCCTCCGCGCCGACCGGCCTCTTCTCCAGCGCCCGGGTCATGCCACGGGCGAGCTTGTGTTCTTCGAAGGGCTCGCGGCTGCCGTCACGCTTGATCAAACGCGGCATGAGCAGTTCCGCGCTCTCAAACGTCGTGAAGCGCTCCCCGCAGCTCAGGCACTCGCGGCGGCGGCGGATCTGCCGGCCGTCGGCCGCCAGCCGCGAATCCGTCACCTTGGTCTCGACGTGGCCGCAGAAGGGACAATGCATCGACTGCCCCGCTCAGACTTCACGCCTGGTACACCGGAAAGCGCCGGCACAGCTCGCTGACCTGCGCTCGCACGCGTGCGACGACCTCCTCGGCCCCCTTCGCATCGAGCACATCGGCGATCCACTGCGCGACCTGGCGCACCTCGGTCTCGCCAAAGCCACGCGTGGTGGCAGCCGCCGTCCCGAGCCGCAGGCCGCTCGTGATCGCCGGTGGTCGCGGATCGTTCGGCACCGCGTTCTTGTTGACGGTGATGTGAGCGTGACCCAGGGCCGCATCGGCTTCCTTGCCGGTGATTTCCCGCCCCACCAGACTGACCAGAAACAGATGGCAGTCGGTGCCGCCCGAGACGATGTTGAAACCGCGCGCCGCGAGCTGCGCGCTCATGGCACGCGCATTGACGAGCACCTGCGCCTGATAATCCTTGAACTCAGGTTGCATGGCTTCGAGCAATGCCACGGCCTTGGCCGCTATCACGTGCATCAGCGGGCCGCCCTGCGTGCCTGGAAAGACCATCGAGTTGAGCTTCTTCGCGATCGCCTCGTTCGCGCGCGCGAGGATCATGCCGCCGCGCGGGCCGCGCAGCGTCTTGTGCGTCGTGGTCGTCACCACATCGGCATAAGGCAGCGGGTTCGGGTAGTGCCCGCTGGCCACGAGTCCGGCCACGTGCGCCATGTCGACCAGCAGCAGCGCACCGACCTCATCGGCGATGGCGCGAAAGCGCGCCCAGTCGAGCACGCGCGAATAGGCCGAAAAGCCCGCGATGATGAGCTTCGGCCGGTGCTCGCGCGCGAGCGTGCCGATCTGCTCATAGTCGATCAGACCGCTGTGCGCATGCACACCGTACTGGTAGGCCTTAAACAGTTTGCCGGAGAAATTGACCTTGGAGCCGTGCGTGAGGTGGCCGCCCTGATCCAGACTCATGCCGAGGATCACATCTCCGGGCGCCAGCAGCGCCAGATAGGCCGCGGCGTTGGCCTGCGAGCCCGAGTGCGGCTGCACGTTGGCATAATCGGCACCAAACAATTGCTTCGCGCGATCGATCGCGAGCTGCTCGGCAATGTCGACGAACTCGCAGCCGCCATAGTAGCGTCTGCCCGGATAGCCCTCCGCGTACTTGTTGGTCAGCACCGTGCCCTGCGCCTCCAGCACTCTGGGACTGGCGTAATTCTCCGACGCGATGAGTTCGATGTGATCTTCCTGACGTGCGCGCTCGCCATCGAGCGCACCTTGCAATGCAGGGTCGAAATCCGCGATGGCCATCCGGCTGGAATACATGGGGCTGCCTTGCTCGACGATCCGTGGGCGGGAAGGCGCGCGATTGTACCTGATCGGGCGCGCGCGGGCCTGCGCGCTCAGGCCGCCAGCAGCGCCTGCACGACGTCGTTCCAGGTGCGCGCGAGGTTGCCGCGATCGTAGCCGCCGCCGCCCAGCGCGAGCACGCGGCCGTGGCCGAGCCGGTCAGCGAGCGCGCACAGATCGGCAGCTGCGCGTGCATGGCACGCGCTCGTCAGCTGCAGGTGCGTGATCGGATCCCCGCCGATGCTGTCGGCGCCGCATTGCAGGATGCAGAATGAGGGGGCAAAACGCTCGACGTGCGCGAGCACCTGTTGCCAGGCCGCATCGAACTCGGCCGGCCCGGCACCAGCCGGCAACGGCAGGTTGAGCTTGGTGCCGGCGGCCGCGCCCCTTCCCACCTCGCTCGCCGCGCCGGTGCCCGGATAGAGCGTGTGACCGCTCTCATGCAGGTCCGCGAAGATCAGCTGCGCGTCTTCCTCGAAGGCGTAAAACACGCCATCGCCATGGTGTGCATCGATATCGACGTAGGCGATGCGCACGATGTCGTGAGCCGCTCGCAGATGCTCGATGACCACGCCGCAATCATTGAACACGCAAAAGCCGGCCGCGCGATCGCGCGCCGCGTGATGCAGACCGGCGATCGGCACGAACGCCCGGCGGCGTGAGCCGGCCATGATCCACTCGGTAGCCGTAAGGCTCGCGCCCACCACGCACGCCGCGGCCTCGAAGACCCCGCGAAACGCCGGGGTGTCCCCGGCATCGAGCCAGCCGCCGCCAGCTTGCGAGCGCTCCATGACAAAGCGGATGTACTCGCTCGTATGAAACAACTGCAGCTCGGACAGCTGCGCCTCGCGCGGCTCGAGCAACTGCACGCGCTGCGAGAGCCCGCGCTGCTCGAACTCGCGCGCGAACGCCGCGTGGCGGTCTACGCCGAACGGGTGACCATCGCCGAAACCGTAGCGGGCCAGGCGCTCACCGAGCACGACAGCAACCTCAGAGCCTGTGGCGTTCAACGCTTCTCTTCGAGCTGGCGCCCGCAACACGACACCCGTCCAAACATAGCATATGGCAGTAGCAGCGCCCCCGGACGTTGCTTGATAATGCGCGCCCCTCAAGGCTGCTGCCGGCGCAAATCCATGGCCCAATTTATTTACACCATGAACCGCGTGTCCAAGGTGGTGCCGCCCAAGCGCGTCATCCTGCGCGACATCAGCCTGTCATTCTTCCCCGGGGCCAAGATCGGCGTGCTGGGCCTGAACGGCTCGGGCAAGTCCTCACTGCTGCGAATCATGGCCGGGCTCGATCAGAGCATCGACGGCGAGGCGCGAGCACAACCGGGCATACGCGTGGGCTTTCTGCCGCAGGAGCCGCAGCTCGATGCCGAGCAGGATGTGCGCACCGTGGTGATGGAGGGCCTCGGCGGCACCTTTGCCCTGCTCGAGCGATTCAACCGGATCAGCGAGCAGTTCGGTGAGCCGATGGACGATGCGCAGATGAACAAGTTGCTCGAGGAGCAGTCGCGCTTGCAGGACGCAATCGATGCGGCTGGCGGCTGGGAGCTCGAGCGCAAACTCGAGATCGCGGCCGATGCGCTGCGCCTGCCGCCCTGGGAGGCGAAGATCGGACAGCTCTCGGGCGGCGAGAAGCGCCGCGTGGCCTTGTGCCGCCTGCTGCTCTCGCGGCCGGACATGCTATTGCTCGATGAGCCGACCAACCATCTGGATGCCGAGTCGGTAGCCTGGCTCGAGCGCTATCTGGAGGATTATCCGAGCACGGTCGTGGCAGTGACCCACGATCGCTACTTTCTTGACAACGTTGCCAAGTGGATTCTCGAGCTCGATCGGGGCCATGGCATTCCCTGGCAGGGCAATTACTCATCGTGGCTGGAGCAGAAGCAGCAACGCCTGGCGCTCGAGGAGCGCGAACGCGAGGCCTTGCGCAAGACCCTGGCACGCGAGCTCGAGTGGGTGCGCAGTAATCCGAAGGCGCGCCAGGCCAAGAGCAAGGCGCGCCTGGCGCGCTACGAGGAGCTGGCCTCGAAGGAATTCCAGGAGCGCAACGAGACCAACGAAATCTACATTCCCCCGGGACCGCGGCTCGGCGAGCTCGTCATCGAGGTCGCCGGACTCTCCAAGGGCTATGGCGAGCGCCTGCTCATGGATGCGCTTAGTTTCAGCATTCCGCCCGGCGCTATCGTCGGCATCATCGGCCCCAACGGCGCGGGCAAGACCACATTGTTCCGGATGTTGACCGGGACCGAGCAGCCCGACGCGGGCTCCATTCGTATCGGTCCCAGCGTCACTCTCGCCTACGTCGATCAGTCGCGCCAGACCCTCAACGACAAGAAGACAGTCTGGGAGGAGATCTCGGGCGGCCAGGACATCATTCGCGTCGACAGTTACGAGACGCCCTCGCGTGCCTATGTCGGCCGCTTCAATTTCAAGGGCACGCAGCAACAGCAACTGATCGGCGAGCTCTCTGGCGGCGAGCGCAATCGCGTGCATCTGGCCAAGGTGCTGCGCGCCGGCGGTAACGTGCTGTTGCTCGATGAACCGACCAATGATCTGGACATCGAGACACTACGCGCGCTCGAGGACGCGCTGCTGAATTTTCCGGGCTGCGCGATCGTGATCTCGCACGATCGCTGGTTCCTCGACCGCATCGCGACCCACATTCTGGCCTTCGAAGGTAATTCGGAAGTGGTCTGGTTCGAAGGCAATTATCAGGACTACGTCGCCGATCTCAAGCGCCGCCGCGGCGACGATGCCGCGCAGCCGCATCGCCTCAAGTATCGCAAGCTCACGCGCTAATCGAGCCAGACGCGCGCGTTGCGGAACATGCGCATCCAGCCGCTGTCCTCACCGGCCGCGCGCGGATGCCACGAGTTCTGCGCCGTGCGATACACGCGCTCGGGATGCGGCATCGTCACGGTGACACGGCCATCGGGCGTCGTCAGCGCCGCGATGCCGTGTACGGCGCCGTTCGGATTGGCCGGATAGCCCTCGGCCGGCTCGCCGCGATTGCTGATAAATCGCACCGCCACCAGCTGCTCGGCCAGGCAGTGCTGCAGCTGCTCGTCGCTGTGAAAGTGCGGCCGACCCTCGCCATGAGCCACCGCGATTGCCAGGCGCGAGCCGTGCATGCCGGCGAACAGCAGCGAGGGTGATTCGAGGATCTCGACCCGCACCAGGCGCCCTTCGAACTGCTCGGCGCGGTTGCGCAGGAACTGTGGCCAATGCTGCGCGCCCGGGATCAGCTCCTTGAGCGCCGCGAACATCTGGCAGCCATTGCACACGCCGAGCGCAAAGGTGTCGCTGCGGGCAAAGAAGCGCTCGAACTCCAGGCGCGTGCGCTCGTGATAGAGGATCGAGCGCGCCCAGCCGCGGCCAGCGCCAAGCACATCGCCGTAAGAAAAGCCGCCGCAGGCAATGAGGCCCGAGAAGGCCGCGAGGCTGCGGGTGCCGCCGAGCAGCTCCGACATGTGCACGTCGTGCGCCTCGAAGCCGGCTCGATCCAGTGCCGCGGCCATCTCGTACTGACTGTTGACGCCCTGCTCGCGCAGCACCGCAACGCGCGGGCGCGCCGCGCGCGCGATCAGTGGCGCGGCGATATCGTGCTGCGCATCGAAGCTCAGCTGCTGCGAGAGCCCGGGGTCGGCCTCATCGAGCATCGCGGCGAGCTCCTCCTCGGCACAGGCCGGATCATCGCGCAGCCGCCGCATGTGATAGGAAGTCTCCGACCAGGCGCGCCGCAGATCGCGCCACGACTCATCGATCAGCAGCGCGCCGATGCGGATGCGAACCCGCAGCGCTGCGCTCGGGGCGCCCAGTCGATGCACGCAATCGAGCAGTCCATGGGCGGCCAGACATTGCATGAGCGCCGCCTCATCGCGGCGCGCCACTTGCAGCACTGCCCCGGGCTCCTCGGCAAACAGCTGCGCCACGGCCGAACTGTCCGCACCGGCCAGCTCGAGGTCGAGTCCGCAATGGCCCGCGAAGGCCATCTCGAGCAGGCTCACGAGCACACCGCCATCCGAGCGATCGTGGTAGGCCAGCACCAGTTCGCGCGCGCGCAGTTCGATCATGGCCGCTGCAAAGCCGCGCAGCAGCGCTGGATCCTCGGCATCGGGGCTCGCGCCACCGACGCGCTCATACACCTGCGCCAGAGCGCTCATGCCGAGGCGGTTGCGACCGCGGGCCAGATCGATCAGCAGCAGCGCCGTCTCACCGCGATCGAGCTGCAATACCGCAGTCCAGGTACGGCGCACGTCCTGCACCGGCGCGAACGCCGATACGATCAATGACACCGGTGCGATGACCGAACGGCTCATGCCCGCCGCCTGCCATGCGGTTTGCATCGAGAGGGAATCCTTACCGACGGGAATTGCGATGCCAAGCTGCGGACAGAACTCCTCGCCCACGGCACGCACGGCCGCATAGAGCGCGGCATCCTCGCCCGCGACGCCACAGGCGGCCATCCAGTTGGCTGACAGGCGCACATCGCCGAGCGCCCTGATATCGGCCGCAATGATATTAGTGATGGCCTCGGCCACCGCGAGCCGCGCCGATGCAGCCGCATCCAGCAGCGCCGTGGGCGTGCGCTCCCCCAGGGCCATCGCCTCGCCGTGCAGGTGATCGTAATCGGCCAGCGTGACCGCGACGTCGCTGACCGGTACCTGCCACGGGCCGACCATCTGGTCGCGGCTGATCTGCCCGCCGACACTGCGATCGCCGATCGTGATCAGAAACGTCTTGTCGGCAACCGCCGGGAAGCGCAATACGCGATAGATGGCCTCGCGCACATCGAGCCCCTCGCAGTCGTTCGGCACTGCCGGGCGCGGCTGACTGCGCACCTCGCGGCGCATGCGCGGTGGCCGGCCCAGCAGCGCATCGATCGGCATATGGACCGGATCATCAGCAAACTCGCGATCATGCACGAGCAGCACGCCATCGGCGGTGATCTGACCGATGACGGCGTAGGGACAGCGCTCGCGCTCAGCGATCGCTCCGAAGCGCGCCAGAGTACCCGGCTCGAGCGCGAGTACGTAGCGCTCCTGCGCCTCATTGCACCAGATCTGCAGCGGCGACAGGCCCGATTCGGCGCTCGGGATCGCACGCAATTCGATGTGCGCGCCACGATGACTGTGTGCGACCGCTTCCGGCACCGCGTTGGACAGTCCGCCGGCGCCCACATCATGGATGAGCTGAATCGGATTGTGCTCGCCCAGCGCCCAGCAGCGGTCGATCACTTCCTGCGCTCGACGCTGCATCTGCGCGTTACCCCGCTGCACCGAGGCGAAATCGAGCTGCTCGCTCGAGACGCCACTGCCGAGCGAGGAGGCGGCCCCACCGCCCAGCCCGATGAGCATCGCCGGTCCGCCGAGCACTACCAACGGCGCGCCGACCGCGACCGTGGCTTTTTCCACATCCATTCGCCGCACGTTACCCAGGCCGCCGGCCAGCATGATCGGCTTGTGATAGCCGCGCGAGAGCCCCGGTGGATCCTCGCGCAGCGTGCTCTCAAAGGTCCGGAAATACCCGCAGATCCCCGGTCGTCCGAATTCATTGTTGTAGCTGGCCGCGCCGATCGGCGCCTCGAGCATGATCTGCAGCGGCGATGCGATGCGTGCCGGAAAGCCCAAGTTGTCCCGCTCCCAGGGTTGCATAAACTGCGGGATGCGCAGATGCGAGACCGAAAAGCCGGTGAGCCCGGCCTTCGGTTTGGCGCCGCGGCCGGTCGCGCCCTCATCTCGAATCTCGCCGCCGGCGCCGGTAGCCGCGCCGGGAAACGGCGAGATGGCGGTTGGATGATTGTGCGTCTCGACCTTCATCACGATATCAATCGGCTCCTCATGCCGCGCATACACGCCGCTGCCTGGATCCGGGAACCAGCGCGTGGCCGCTCTGCCGCTGATGACGGCAGCGTTGTCGCGGTAGGCGGAGAGCACCCCCGCGGGTGAGCGCGCGGTGGTGTTGCGGATCATGGCGAACAGCGAGTGCTCGCACTCGACGCCGTCGATCACGAATTGCGCATTGAAGATTTTATGTCGGCAGTGCTCGGAGTTCGCCTGCGCGAACATCATGAGCTCCACATCGCTCGGATCGCGGCCCAGTCGCTCGAAGGTCTCAAGCAGATACGCGATCTCAGCCTCGCTCAGCGCCAGGCCGAGCTCATGATTGGCCGCGAGCAGTCCACTGCGCCCCGATGAGAGCGCGATGCGCCGCAGCGGCCGCGGCGCCTCCTCGGCGAATAACTGCGCGGCACTGTTGAGGTCCTCGTACACGGCCTCGATCATGCGGTCGTGCAACAGGTCGGTGAGCTGCGCACGGCGCGCGCTCGCCGCTCCCGCATGCAGGCCCAGCGTATAGCGCACACCGCGCTCGATGCGGCGCACGCCCTCCAGGCCACAGACCCGCGCGATATCACTGGCCTTGCTCGACCAGGGCGAGATCGTGCCTGCTCGCGGCAGCACGAGCACCCGCCAGGGCGTGCCCGGCGCCAGGGACGCGGCATCCAGCGGCGCTGGTGTACCGCCATCATCGAGCAACTGCACGAGCCGCGAGTGCTCGCGCTCATCGAGCTCGTGCCGGCAATCCACCAGATGCAGGAACTGTGCGCTCAGGGCGCTGACAGCGGGCTCGAGCGAGCGCAGGCGCTCGAGCAATCGTTGAATTCGAAATTCGGACAGCGCCTGGGAACCAGGAAGCGTCAGCATCAATTCTTCTTGGGACCCGGATCGGCGGCCGACGGCGGCACCAGTGTCAGCGGAAACTGCGCGACATTGGTGCCCTCCAGCGCGAGGATCTTGCTGATCCCCTGTTTGCGCACTTCGTCGATGCGTATGATCGACTGCAAAGGCACGTAACTGCGCGAGACCCCCGCGAATTCAGTCTTCAATCGCTCCTCGCTCGGATCGAGCACGACTGAGGAGCGCCCGCCGAACACCATCTCCTCGATCTCGACGAACCCTAACAGCGAGCCATGGCTGATCTTGCGGGCATAAACCTCGTAAACCTTGCCCTGGTTCACAAAGATAATTTTGTAAATGTGATTCGATGCCATGGATGATTGGAGAACGGCTCAGCGTCGCGGGATGCGCTGCCAGCGTATTATATGTCGCGGTACACTAAACGTGGGTCCAAGTAGATGGCGCTGAAGCTCACAGTGCTGAGCGACCAGCGCGCGCCCCTCGGGCCGCGCGGCAGCATCGTTTTTGGCGTGGGCGGCGGCAGCATTGGCCGTGCCCATGACAACGATTGGGTGCTGCCCGATCCGCAGCGCTACCTGTCTGCGCATCACGCGCGCGTGCGCTTCAACAACAGTACATACCATCTGCTGGATACGAGCACCAATGGGGTGTTCATCAACGAGCGCACGACCGCGCTGGGCCGGCGCGGCAGCTACGTACTACGCGACGGCGATCGATTGCGCCTCGGAGAGTATCTGATCGCGGTCAGCATCGATGATGAAGCTGCCGAGACAGCCGACACCCCAATGCCTGCAGCCAGCAGCCGCCCCGCGCACGAAACGGCATCGATTGCGGCCAACGGCTCAGCCGCGAACGAGACGCTGGACCTGGAAGAGGATCTGGGCGAGCTGTGGCTGCAGCCAGGGCCGACCGAAGATGCGGCATTGCTGGCTTTTGATAAGAACGGGCAGCAAATCGGGCCCGAGCGCGCGCTGTCTTCCACGCGGCGTGAGCGGCGCCCCGGCGCAGGCAGCGGCGCGAGCGGTGGCGCAGCCAGCGCAGGCATTGAAGCATTCTGTCGCGGCGCCGGCGTGGACCCCGCGGCGTTCTCCGGCGAGGCGCGGTCGCGCGCCTTGCAGCTGGCCGGATCCCTGTTGCGTGAGGCCGTGCTCGGCCTCAAAGGGCTAGTGCTCGCGCAGCGCGAAATGCGCGACGGGCATCAGATTGGCGTCGGGCGCGAAGATACGCAACGAATTGGGCTCACTGGCCTGTCGGTCGAGGACCTGTTGCGCCAACTCCTGCATGGCCACGATACGCATGAGCTCGACGCCGTGCAGTGGGTGCGCGATACGCTCGCCAGCATCCGCCGCCATGATCTGGCGCTCGTGCGCGCGCAGCGCACCGCGCTGGCCGAGTTCCTGGCGCGCCTGGATCCCGAGGCCCTCGCACGCAACGGGGCAGCGCAACCCGGCGCGATCACTGACCGAGATGTCGCCGCGCTCGTGGAGCGCTTTCGCGGCATCGCCAGCATGCCGCCGGGCCGACTACCACACCTGTACGCGGAAGCCTTCGCGCGCGTGTTCGCCGAGCAATTCAAGGGCGGGCAGGATAGCTGACACGAGCGTCGCGCAGCGGCAGCTTGGATGCCGGATCAGAAGTCATGTAATGTATATTCTATATATACATTATAAGTTACTGTTTTATAAATACTATAAATGGCGTTAATGCATCTACGGTCAGTGACCCGCTTCTGTGTGCGCTACGCCGAGCGATACATTCCCAATCCCTATCTGTACACGGCCATTCTGACTTTCATCGCCGTGGCGGCGGCGCTCATCGTCACGCCGAGTGATCCGGTCAAGATCATCGATTCCTGGTACGAGGGCATCTGGAGCATTCTCGCCTTCGCACTCCAGATGGCTCTGGTTCTCGCAACTGGAGTGGCGCTAGCCGATGCGCCGCTGATCAAAGCACTGCTCAGGAAGCTCGCGTCGTGGCCCACGCAGCAATCCGGCGCCGCGATCACCGTATTTCTGGTCGCCGCCATCAGCTCGTGGCTCAACTGGGGCTTCGGCCTCGTGGTCGGGGCGCTCGTGGCGCGCGAGATCGGCAAGCGTCTGCGCAATGTGGATTTCGCCTTTCTCGTTGCCGCCGCCTATATGGGCCTCATGGTGTGGGCCTCCGGCCTGTCGAGCTCGATTGCGCTGGCCACGGCCACGCATGGCAGCGCGCTCAACATCGTCGAGAAGCTGACGGGCCGTGTCGCGGGCTTCGATCAGACCATCTTCACGCGCTACAACCTGATCCCCGTCGCGCTGCTCGTGATCCTGCTGCCCATCGCCCTGTGCTTCATGGGTCCCGACGAGCACGAGATGAAGCGCGTCGAGCCGGAAGTGCTGATCCGGCAGGACGAGGTCCCGCAGCCCGCGCAGCGCGAGCGCACTTTCGCGAGCATGCTCGAAGATTCCTGGCTTATTACCGTATTGCTGCTGCTGATGGGCGTGTTCTACGAATACCATGCGATCCTGCGCCACGGTTTCACGCTCGATATCAACGGGTTTATCTTCATCGCCCTGATGCTGGGGCTGCTGTTTCACTGGCGACCGATCTGCTATGTGCGCTCGTTCGAATCCGGGGCGCGCACGGTCGGTCCGATCCTGCTGCAGTTTCCGCTCTACGGCGGCATCATGGGCATCATGAGCGGCACCGGTCTGGCCGCGATCATCGCGCAGAGCTTCGTGAGCTTCTCGACTGCGCGCACGTTGCCATTCTGGTCTTTCATTGCATCCAACATCATCGCTCTGTTCGTACCTTCGGGCGGCGGGCACTGGGCCGTGCAAGGCCCTTTCATGATTCCCGCGGCGATTAAACTGCAGGTCGATCCGGCCATGACAGCCATGGCCACCGCGATGGGCGAGCAGACGGCAAACATGATTCAGCCTTTCTGGGCCCTGCCGCTGCTGGCGATTGCGCGTCTCGGGCTCAAGGACATCATGGGCTATTGCGCACTCGCTCTGGTCATCGGCCTCGTATTGTTCGGTGCGTCACTGTTGCTCTTTGCCTAATAGACAACGCACCCGTCGCGCTCGATTCAGGGGCGCGGAAACGATGTCCAGCGAGAATCCTGGCTGGCGTCGCCCTGTGGCGCGTTCCACGGCAAGGCCTCCAGTCCATTGAGGTCATAGACGATCCTGCCGTCCTTGATAGTGAGCTCGGCGATGAGTTTCTGGGTTCCTTCGACCCGGCCATTGACCATGTCGGTGAAGCCGAAATGGCCCTTCTGCAGACTCAACACCGCGATATCGGCTATCGCGCCCATCGACAAGTTGCCAAGTTCATCGTGGCGGATCTCCTGGGCGGGGTGCGCGCTCATGTCGGCCACAACCTCCTGCAGGGTGAGGCCGACGGCCATTAACTTGCTGGCGACATTAAGGATGTCTTTGGTGGCGCTGTTCATGCTGCCTGCATGCAGGTCGGTGGAAATCGAGTCGGGCTTGAATCCCTGTTGGATCATCGGCACCGCCAGCGAGAATTTGAAACTGCCGCCGCCGGTCCCGGTGTCGAAATAGAGCCCGCGGGCTCGCCCTTCCACAAAGGCTTTGCTGGGACCGAGCGTGCGCGGGTCCTGTTCCTGCCGCAGTCCTGAGTACATGTGCGTGTAGATGTCGCCAGGGCGAAGCTTTTTCGTCAAAAGGTCATACAGCGGCCGCGTGGGCCGGTCGGCGCCAAAATCCACCATTACCGGAATATTGGCGCGCGTGCCCGCGATCACCGCCTGCTCCACCGGGGTCCATTCTGCGCCGGTGAAATGGGCGGTCTTGATGCCAACAATAAGACCCGGATAGCGCGCCGCCATCCTGGCGGTGATCTCGCCATCCATGTCGAAAGTGTTCTGCTCGTAGCGGTCCCCGCGCATGCCCGAACCCACGATATTGAGCATCGCCAGAATGCGGGTGCTGGAACGGTCAATGATGCGATCCTTGAAATCCTCGAAATTGCGCCAGCCCGAGCAGCCCGCATCGATCACTGTGGTGACACCGCTGCGGAAGGTAAAACCATCCGGCGGCACACTCAGATCCCCCGCATAGGAACGGCGCTCGCCGGTCCCGTTATAGACATGGACGTGCAGATCGATCAGGCCCGGCGTGACATAGAGCCCGCGTACGTCAATGGTTTTTATGGCATCGCCAGAATTAAGGCCCGCTTCCACACGGGCGATATGTCCGTCCTTTATGGCAACATCCATGATCGCATCGATGTGGTTTTTGGCATCGATGACATGGCCACCCCGCAGCAATAGATCGTAGGCGGGTAATGACTGTGCCGAAGCGCTTGCAGCCAGAAGTGCCAGGGCCGCGCTTGCAACCACACAGCGGTTCATGGGCGAATTCAGATGAACAACTTCAAACATCTCCAGCGCCGTCCTACAAAAAAGAGCGCGGCACCCGCGTTACAAGTATTGCACTGGGATGGCGGAGAGGGTGGGATTCGAACCCACGTGCCGGTTTAACCCGACCATCCGATTTCGAGTCGGCGCCGTTATGACCGCTTCGGTACCTCTCCGGGGATTGCCTGTTATTCTAGCCGAGTGAACAAGACCATGAGCTCAAAGATGCAGCCGACAATGCAAGCGCTACGGCGCTGCGTGCCTGCGCGGCGCGCGCGGGCCGCAGGCATTGCATTCGCGGCGCTCGCGCTGCTGCTGGGCAGCTACGGCGAGCCGCCCTCGGCGCTGCAGCAGATCCGCGCGCGCGGGGAGCTGCGCGTGGTCACGATCAATGCGCCGACCTGCTATTACTTGGGCGCGGATGGTCCGCAGGGCTTTGAATACCGTCTCGCGGACGCGTTCGCACAGCGGCTCGGAGTCAAGCTCGTCGTGCAGACCGTAGCCGATGCCAACGCCATGCGCTCGGCGCTGGCCGCCGGCAGCGCTGATCTGGCCGCGGCGCAGATTACTGCCGACACGCGCTGGCAGCAGAGCGGTGAGGCCACGGCGAGCTACGGGCAGATCGAGCAACTGGTCGTACAGGGCCGCGGCAAGCTGCTGGCGCGCGACCTCGCCGGTCTGCGCGATGCGCAGCTGGTCGTGCGCGCGGACAGCCCGCAATTGGCACTGCTGCAATCGGCAGGCAGCGCAGCGCCAGAACTGCGTTGGACCGAGCTACCTACGGCGCAGGCGGATCCGGTCGATCGGGTCAACAGCGGCAACGCCGAGTACGCGATCGTCGATGCCAACGAATTTGAATTCGCGCGCCATCTGTATCCTGAAACGCGCGTGGCTTTCTCGCTGCCGAATTCGCGCCCGCTGCAGTGGGTGGTGCGCCGCGGCGGTACGGAGCTGGCAGAGGCTGCCGATGAATTTTTCATCAGCGCTCGAACGTCGGGCGAGCTCGCACGCATCGAGCGCGACGCCGGCACCGAATCGCGCGAATTCGACTATGAAACGGCTCATCAGTTCCAGGCTGACATTGCCGCACGTCTGCCGCAGCTGCAGCCATTGTTCGAGGAAGCGGCCCGCAGCACGGGCTTGGACTGGCGGCTGCTGGCTGCGGTCGGCTACCAGGAATCCAAGTGGCAGAGCGAGGCGAGCTCCGCCGATGGTGCGCGCGGCATCATGATGCTGACGAGCGATACCGCGGCGAGCGTCGGAGTCAGCGAGCGCACGGATCTGCGCCAGAACATCCTGGGCGGCGCCCGCTATCTCGCACAGGTCATGGCTACGATCCCGAGGCGCATCGCGGAGCCCGATCGTACCTGGTTGGCGCTCGCGGCCTACAACGTGGGCTACGGACACCTCGAGGATGCGCGCGTGCTGGCGCAAATGCGCGGCAAGAATCCGGACGCCTGGGAAGATGTGCGCGCGCAATTGCCGTTGCTGGCGCAGGCGCAGTGGTACACCCGCGTCAAACGCGGTTACGCGCGGGGCTGGGAGCCCGCAACTCTGGTCAAGCAGGTGCGCCAGTACCTCGCGGTGCTCGAATGGCGCGTTGCTGATCAGCTCGCGCGGGCTCAGGACGCGCCGGCCGGCGCGGCGCTGCAACCATGGGACGGCGCTGAGCGAGGGCTCAATTAGGGCTATTTGTTGAGCCGCACGCGCCTGGCGCTGTCAGCGATGTTGCTCGAAAAAAGCTCGCAGCAATGCGTTGGATTCGTCGGCCAGCACACCACCGAAGACATCCAGACGGTGATTCAATCCGGGCAGCCGGAAGACGTCGATCAGGCTGCCGGCAGCGCCAAACTGCGGATCCCAGGCTCCAAAGACGAGGCGGCGCACGCGCGCCTGAATCAGGGCTGCGGCGCACATGAGGCACGGCTCGAGCGTCACGTACAGTACGCTGTCGGGCAGGCGGTAATTGCCCAGCGAGCTCGCCGCACTGCGCAGCGCCTGGATCTCCGCGTGCGCGGTCGGATCGGTGGCTGCGATCGGGCAATTCGCCCCCATGGCGATGACCTGATCATCCAGCACGAGCACCGCGCCGACTGGTACCTCACCGGCCAGGCCCGCCAGGCGGGCCTGCTCAAACGCCAAGCGCATATAGTCAATGTCGCCCGTGTTCATGGAGCATTATGCTAGCGCGCATGCACAGCCAGAGCGTGAAGTATCAGGCCGACGGGCTCGACATGGACTCGGAGCTGTTCTACGAGCCGGGCTCGGGCCCAGGGCCGGGAGTGCTCGTGTTTCCGGAGATATTCGGCTTGGGGCAGCATGCGCTGTCACGCGCCCGTGAGCTGTGCAGCCTCGGTTTCGTCGCCTTGGCCTGCGATCTGCACGGCGCACGCCGCGTCTTCGATGACAAGAATGCCGATGAAGTCATGACGCTGATGCAGCCGATCCGCAAGGACGTCGCGCGCATTCGGGCGCGCGCACAAGGGGCTCTGAATGCGCTGAGCGCGCGCGCTGAAGTCGATCCTGCCCGTATCGCCGCGATCGGCTTTTGCTTCGGAGGGACCGTCGCACTCGAGCTGGCACGCGCTGGCGCACCCGTCGCCGCTGTCGTGGGTTTCCACAGCGGCCTTGCCACCGTGGCGCCGCAGGACGCCCGGAACATCCGCGCCAAGGTCCTCGTTTGCATCGGCGCCGACGACCCCGGCATTCCGCCCGAGCAGCGTGCGGCATTCGAGCAGGAGATGCGCGCGGGGCAGGTCGACTGGCAGCTCTGCCTGTACGGTGGGGTCGTGCACAGCTTCACCAACCCCGAGGCCGATCGGCGCGGCCGGCCTCAATTCCAGCGCTATGATGCCAGGGCCGATGCGCGCTCCTGGCAGCAGATGCGCTTTTTCTTCGACGAGATATTTCAACCCGCATGAGCACAGAGCAATTCGAAGGGCGCGACGGCATCGACGTGCGGGAACTGGCCGAGCTGCGCCGTGCAGGCCGACCGCACGTGCTGCTGGATGTGCGCGAAGCCGACGAGCTCGCGATCTGCCAGCTCGAAGGCGCACTGCACATTCCCATGGCGAACGTGCCCGCGCGCATCGGCGAGCTGCCGCGCCAGCAGCCGCTGGTGGTGATGTGTCATCGTGGCGGGCGCAGCCGCGCAATCGTGGAATTCCTGCGTCGCGCCGGCTTCGAGAACGCCCTGAATCTCGAGGGTGGCATCGATGCGTGGGCGAGCGAGCTCGACAGCTCCATGGCGCAGTACTGAGCGCACCATGAATGAGATTGTGAGCGCCGCGCGCACCTGCGAGCCCATTGCGAGCTTCTCCAACAGCTACGCACGGCTCCCGGCGCGCTTCTTCGTCAGGCTCGAGCCGACACCGGTCCAAGACCCGCATCTGGTGCAATTCAATGCAAGGCTCGCCACGGATTTGGGTCTGAATGTCGCCGCCCTGGATCCCGACACGCTCGCCGGGATTTTTGCCGGCAACCTGGTTCCGCCCGGCGCAGAGCCCCTAGCGATGGCCTATGCCGGTCATCAGTTCGGCGGTTTCGTGCCCGCCCTGGGCGACGGCCGGGCGATCCTGCTCGGAGAGCTCATCGATCGCCAGGGCGTGCGCCGCGACATTCAATTAAAGGGTTCCGGACCCACGCCCTATTCGCGGCTCGGCGACGGCCGCGCGACGCTCGGGCCGATGCTGCGCGAGTATCTGATCAGTGAGGCCATGCATGCACTTGGCATCGAGAGCACGCGCTCACTGGCGGTTGTGACCACCGGGGAGCGGGTCCGTCGCGAGCGAGCGCTGCCTGGTGCGATCCTGACGCGCGTGGCCTCGAGTCACGTGCGCGTGGGTACTTTCGAATATTTCGCTGCGCGCGCCGACCTCGATGCGATCCAACGCCTTGCCGACTATGTGATCGATCGCCTTTACCCTGAGGCCCGCGAGGCTGCCGAGCCGCTGTGGGCGCTGTTGCGCGCCGTGGCCGACCGCCAGGCACAATTGATCGCCCGCTGGATGCATGTCGGCTTTATCCATGGCGTCATGAACACCGATAACATGGCGATCAGCGGTCAGACCATCGACTACGGCCCCTGTGCCTTCATGGACGCCTACGATCCTGCGACCGTATTCAGCTCCATTGATCAGTCTGGTCGCTATGCCTATGGCAACCAGCCGCGCATCGCGCAATGGAATCTCGCCAGCTTTGCGCAGACGCTGTTGCCTCTGCTGGATGCCGAACCGGCACGGGCGGTCGAGCGCGCCAACGAACTGCTCGGCGCGCTGCCGGCGCTGTTTGCGCGGTACTGGCTTGAGGGCATGCGCGGCAAGCTCGGCTTGCTGATCGCGGAAGAGCAGGACCTGCAACTGGCGCAGTCGCTGCTCGACGCCATGTATCGCAACAACGCCGATTTCACGCTGACCTTTCGCCGACTGTGCGACGCCGCTGACAGTGCGCAGGCCGACGCGGGCGCGCGAGCGCTGTTCTCCAATCCGGTCCAGTTCGACGAATGGGCCGCGCGCTGGCGGCTGCGCTTGAGCCGCGAGCCGCGCGAATCCGGCGAGCGCGCACAGGCCATGCGCCGCGTGAATCCCGCCTTCATTCCCCGTAACCATCGGGTCGAACAAGCGCTCGAGGCCGCCGTCGTGCGCGCCGAGCTCGCGCCTTTTACCGAGCTGCTGCAGGTGCTGTCGCGACCGTACGAGGAGCAGAGCGCCTACGCCGCCTATGCCGAGCCGCCGCCACCGGAGCAGCGGGTACTGCAGACGTTTTGCGGCACCTGACGCGATGGGTGGTCGGCGACGAGCCGGTGGTGGTAGTTGATCGGTTTGGGGCCAGCAGTTACGCCAAGGGTGGTTGAGCGCCCCGCGGATGTGTGGCTAGACAACGCTGCGGGCGGAGCGTGTAATGAATTGATCAGTCTCTCTGACGAACTAAACCATAGGGGAAATCCATGAAAGCCACGCGGGGATTGTGTCTGCTTGGTTTGCTATCGCTGTTCAGCGTTGCATCGGTGCAGGCGCAGCAAGCAACTGGCGGGACTGAAAAAGCCATTGCCGCACTTGAAAATCAGTGGTTGAAATCGCAACAGACGAATAATCCTGATCTGACCGCCCCGCTGCTGGCCGACAAGTATGTCTACACCAGCGCAGAGGGGAAGGTGCTGAACAAGGCTCAGACTCTTGCCGATTCGAAGGCCACCAAATATACGTTCGCCGACTACGAAAATGTGCAGGTCACGGTATTTGGCGATACGGCCATTGCGATCGGCGGGGGCAAATTCAAAGGCACGGATTCCTCGGGAAAGCCCTTGGATACACATGAACGCTTTACCGATACCTGGGTGAAGATGCCGGATGGCAAGTGGCAATGCGTCGCCACACATGCCTCGGTCATAAACATGTAGTCCGCCTGAAGAACCAGCGGCCGCCAGCGCACTTTTCAAGCGGTCGCCGTAACGGCAACAATCCAACGTGCGAGCGCACGGATCAGGTTATCTAGGACCTCGGCGTCGGTGTGGCCACTGCGCTTGGGAACATGGAAGGCGTGATTGGCATGCTCAAACAATTCCAGAGTGGTGCGCGCGCCGAGTCCTTTGACCAGCGGCGCGAGCAGCGTGAGCTCTGCCAGCTCGTCCCGTGTTCCCTGCAGGAACAGCATCGGCACCTTGACGTCGAACAGGTGGTGCGCTCGATCGTCGCTCGGATGATGCGCGGCATGCAGCGGAAAACCGATGAAAGCGAGCCCGCGAACCTTCGGCAACGGTGCCAGGGCCTGCGCCTGCGAGCTCATTCGGCCGCCAAAGGACCTGCCTCCCGCTATCAGCGGGGCGCAAGTCAAGCGTGCGGCTTCGAGCACTGCACTGCGCACGGCGGCGTGACAGACCGACGGCGGGTCAGGACGCTTGGAGGCTCGTTCCATATAGGGAAATTGGTAGCGCAAACAGGCGACGCCCGCTGCCGACAGGCCTGCGGATAACGATTCAAGCAGCGCATGACGCATTCCGGCGCCAGCGCCATGAGCCATAACGAAGCAGGCCTGTGGCTTTGGCGGGGACTGCCATAGCCCGGAGATATTCTGCTCTCCGAAGCGAATTGGCTCTGCGTGGACACGCACGGGCCAGAAGCTTATCAGGCCAACCAGCTCTTCTGCTTCGCCACCGTCATTAAAAGGGCCCGCAATATGCCATGCTCTGCATCTTCCGGCTCCCACCTTGACGTTTAATAGGCGATAGGCCAGTGATACAAGAACCGTCGCTAGGGCAGATCCCTGCCATTAACCCGGTTTCCTGCGCACCTAATCAGCTGCGTCGTGAGCTCTCGTCCTTCGGCGTTCTGTTGCTGACTTTGTCATGCCTCTCGCCGGTTTATTCAGTCTACGGAATCGGCTCCGATGTACTGCTGCATGTTGGTACTGGTGCCGCAATCCTGTTTATCGGCGGCATCGGCGTAGCGATTGTTTGGGCGGTGGTCTACGCCGAATTGGCTTCGGCCTACCCGTATGCGGGAGGTGACTATGTGGGCGTCGGTGCAATTCTGGGTCCTTGGGCCGGCTTTGCGAGCCTTACCGTGTGGGCAGTAACCGCCGGACCCACGAATGCCTTTCTCGCGAGGACGATCGCCACCTATGTGAGTGAATTGGCGCCGACGGCGCCGCCAACCATCGT
>Ga0302314_10000969_pt1 | contig 53567 bp, 33 predicted proteins | sample III_Palsa_N2_3_FD_200533 | JGI IMG/M metagenome (GOLD analysis project Ga0302314, IMG submission 200533) | Peat permafrost microbial communities from Stordalen Mire near Abisko, Sweden - III_Palsa_N2_3 | ecosystem: Environmental > Terrestrial > Soil > Palsa > Peat permafrost | place: Sweden... | reverse complement strand
GACGGAGGCGTCGTAGCTGAACGGGATCTTGTAGTTCTCGGTGATCCGCTTCTCCAGGCGGCGCAGGTTCAGGTCGATGATCTGCCGCAGGATGTCCTTTGAGATCGGGAAGTAGGGCACGACGAGGAGCCGGTTGAGGAGCGCGTCCGGGAACACCTTCACCAGCGGTCCCCGCATCGCCTTCTCGAGCGCGTCCGCGGTCGGGAGCAGCTCCGGGTCCTTGCACATGTTGATGATCACGTCCTGCGCCGCGTTGCTGGTCAGGAGGATGATCGTGTTCTTGAAGTCGATGAACCGCCCCTCGGCGTCCTCCATGAAGCCCTTGTCGAAGACCTGGAAGAAGATCTCGTGGACGTCCGGATGGGCCTTCTCCACCTCGTCCAGGAGGACGACGCTGTAGGGCTTGCGCCGCACCGCCTCGGTGAGGACGCCGCCCTCGCCGTAGCCCACGTATCCCGGCGGCGAACCCTTCAGGGTGCTGACGGTGTGCGACTCCTGGAACTCGCTCATGTTGATCGTGATCAGGTTGTGCTCGCCGCCGTAGAGGGCCTCGGCAAGCGTGAGCGCGGTCTCGGTCTTGCCGGTGCCGCTGGGCCCCACGAGCAGGAAGACGCCGATCGGCCGGTTGGGGTTGTCGAGGCGCGCGCGGCTCGTCTGGACCCGCCGGGCGATCGCCTCCAGCGACGGTCGCTGGCCGATCACGCGGCGCTCGAGGATGTCGGCGAGCTTCAGGACCTGCTCGATCTCGTTCTTCACCATCCGCCCGACCGGGATGCCGGTCCAGTCCGCGACGACGCTCGCGATCGAGCTCTGGTCCACGCTCGGGAACATCATCGGCTGCTCGCCCTGGAACGCGGCCAGCTTGTCCAGCTCGGCCTTGAGCTCGGCCAGCGCCTGCGCGCGCTCCTCCGGGGTCAGGGGGGCGGCCACGGCCTCGGCCGGCGGGGGCGCCGGCGGCTGCGCGCCGGCCTTGGGCTTCACCGCCTCGTCCGGCGACACCCCGGCGGCGCGGAGCTTGGCCCGGAGGTCGAGGATGCCGTTCACCAGCTTCTTTTCCTCGGCCCAGCGGGCCTCGAGGCCGGCCAGCCGCTCCTTCTCGGTCTTGATGGCGACGGCCAGGTCGGCCAGGCGGACGGCGTGCTCCATGCCCACCGCCTGCTCCCGCTCGAGGATCCCGAGCTCGGTCTCCAGGCCCTGGATCCGCCGGCGGGCGTCGTCCACCCGCGCCGGGACCGCGTGCTGGCTGACCGCCACCCGCGCGCAGGCGGTGTCGATCAGGCTCACCGCCTTGTCCGGCAGCTGGCGCTCCGGGATGTAGCGGTGGGAGAGGCGGACCGCCGCCTCGATCGCCTCGTCCAGGATCTGCACCCGGTGGTGCTTCTCGAAGGCGCCGACCACGGCGCGCATCATGCGGATGCACTTCTCCTCGCCCGGCTCCTCGACCTTGACGGTCTGGAAGCGGCGGGTGAGCGCCGGATCCTTCTCGATGTGCTTCTTGTACTCGTCCCAGGTGGTGGCCGCGAGGGTCCGCAGCGTGCCGCGCGCCAGCGCGGGCTTCAGCAGGTTCGCCGCGTCGCCGGTGCCCGCGGCCCCGCCGGCGCCGATCAGCGTGTGCACCTCGTCGATGAAGAGGATGATCGGCTTGGGCGAGGCCTGGACCTCGTCGATCACGCTGCGGAGCCGCTGCTCGAACTCCCCCTTCATGCTGGCGCCGGCCTGGAGGAGGCCGATGTCGAGCGACAGGACCGCGACGTCGCGCAGGCCCGGCGGGACGTCGCCCGCGACGATCCGGTGGGCGAAGCCCTCGACCACCGCGGTCTTCCCCACCCCGGCCTCGCCGGTCAGGATCGGGTTGTTCTGCCGGCGGCGCATCAGGATGTCGACGCACTGGCGGATCTCCTCGTCGCGGCCGATGATGGGGTCGATCTCGCCCTTGCGCACCCGCGCGGTGATGTCGGTGGTGAACTTCTTCAGGGCCTCGCCCTTGCCCATGGCCGCGGGCGCGACGGCGCCGCTGGCGTCGCCCGGGGCCACGCCGCCCGCGGCGCCGCTGCCGTCGCTCGCCGGGAGGCCGTCCTCGGTCGAGCCGCCGACGATCGACCCGAAGTCGTCCGCGAGCGCGTCCGGCTTGATCTTCCCGAATTCCTTGGAGATGGCGGTGAACACGTTGCGCAGCCCCGGCGTCTTCACCAGGGCCACGGCCACGTGGCCGGTGCGGACCTGGAACTCGCCGTAGCCCAGGGAGCCATAAACCCAGGCGCGCTCCACCGCCTCCTCGAGGTGCGGGGAAAAGTCGGAGATGGCGGTGGCGCCCCGGGGCAGCCGGTCCAGGGTGGCGACGACGTCGGTCGCCAGCTTCGACGGGTCGCACCCGAAATGCTTCACGATCCGCCCGAGGTCGTTGTCCGGGGTCTGGAGCAGCTGGTGGATCCAGTGGACCAGCTCGACGTAGGGGTTCCCCCGCATCTTGCAGAAGACGGTCGACGCCTCGAGCGCCTTGTAGGCGACCGGATTCAGTTTTCCGAACAGTTTGGAGCGTTCAATGTCAGCCATGGTGGTAAAGGTGAGGGTGGAGGGGAAATCAGGCGCCGACGGCGATCAGGTCGTCCACGACCTCGGCGCCCTCGGGCCGGCCGAGCCAGGTGCTCCAGCCGAGGCGCGTCCCGCCCCCGAGCTGGGCCGCGGGCACCTCGTCGGCGCGCAGCACGAGCTGCAGGTCCCAGAAGAACTCCTCGGCGACGAAGGACCGGACCCACTCGGCGACCTGGGCGAAGCCGCGCCCGCCCGGCAGGAGGCCCTCGTACTGTTTCCAGCTGAGCGGGCCCATCCGGATCCGGAACTTGAGGTGCGAGACCCAGGCCCGGTCCCCGGCGATGCAGTTGGTGCCGAGGAGGCCCGTCGCGGCCGACGCCCCCAGCCGGCAGCGCGCATCCTCGGGCAGCTCGAGCCACATGCCCTCGAAGGAGTGGACCTCGGTGCCCACCCCCAGGTAGTCGGCCAGGATGGCGCCGAGGGCCGCCGGGCTGCGCCCCAGGTTGCTGATCCACCCGCTGTAGAAGAGCCGGGAGGCCTCGGACACCGCCCCCAGCTCGCCGGCGGAGCCGGAGCCGAGGCCGGCCAGGCAGGCGACGTAATGGCCGAACCGGCGGCCGTCCTTCTCCTCATAGTCCACCGTCGGCTGGTTGAGCGCCCAGGCCCGGAAGAAGAGCGAGTAGAACCGGTGCTGGAAGACGTTGAGGAACGCCTCGAGGGTGGGGTCGCCGCTGTGGCGCTTGCGGTCGAGGATGTACTCGGTGAGGTGCATCGGCATCGGGCCGTTCGGCCCGAGGAGGCCGGTGAAGCACAGCTTGAGGTGCAGGCGCTGGGCGGCGGGGTCCCAAGCCGCCGCCGAGATCGCCGCCGGGGCGAAGCCCAGCCCGGGATCCTGCGCGAGGCGCAGCCGCTCTTCGCCCGGCCGGACGGCGGTCCCGATCGCCGGCATGTCCAGCCGCGTCTGCAGGAGCCGCAGCGCCTGGAAGAAATCGTAGGTCTCCGGCGCGGCCAGCAGGGCCGCCAGGCCCTCCGGGGGCGTCAGAGGATCGGTCGGGTCCCGGTCTGGATCGGCCATCGCATTACCTCCCCCCGCTGGACCGAGGTGATGACCGCCTCGGTGAAGGAATTGATCGAGGTGTACTTGGCGAAGAAGCGTTCCGCCACCGCCCCGAAGAGGAAGATCCCCGAGCCGGCGAAGGCCGCCTCGTCCAGGCGGAGCGTCAGCTGGGTGCCGCGGACGAAGGTGATCGGGCCCGCCGCCTCGACCCGCCGCACCACCGCCTTGGAGGCCACCGACTCCAGCCCCTCGATCTGCTTCAGGACCGCCCGGTCCGAGCCGTTGCTGTAGAGCCGCAGGATTTCCCGGAAGGGCATCGAGCCGTCCGGCCCGGCTGACCCCACGATCGAGTGGTAGTTGAGCGAGAGGTGGCTGACCAGCCGCCACAGGATCTCCCCGTCGATGAACGCCTCGCGCGGGGTCGTGGGGCCGGTGACGCAGAAGATGCCCTGCACCGGGCCGCCGCCCTCCATGGTGAAGTCGGTCCGGGCCTGGCCAATGCCCATGGTGAGCGGCAGGTGCCGGTTGGAGGCCAGGAGCTCGACCGCGGCTTGCCGCAGGTCGCCCCGGTAGGGGGCGGAGGCCCCGTCGACCAGCGAGAGGTAGAGTTCCGAGCCGGTGTACGAGCTCTCCTTCCCGAACCGGCGCTCCCGCTCGGTCAGCGTCCGGGGCACCCGGTGGGTGGTGTAGAAGGCCGCGCCCGGCAATTCGGCCGCCCGCGACTGGTAGAACGGCCGGAATTCCTGGACCTCCTCGGCGTTGGCGCCGATGCCCTTCACGTTCTCCAGCTGGAAGACCTCAAAGTCCATCGGCCGGGTCCGGTCGACGATCACCTGGTACTCGTGGAACCGGGGGTCGATCATGATCCGGTCGGCGCGCTTGCGCACGAGGTTGATCGCCGGGGTGCAGTAGAGGTCGAAGCTCGACTTGTCGATCCGACCGTCCAGCTGGGGGTCGGCGGCCGAGAGCAGCACGATGACGTCGAAGGCCGTGCACGGCAGGCCGGCGAGGGCCGGACCGAGGCCCGTCAGCCGGGTGAAGAGGAAGCGCTGCGGGAAGGCGTAGTATTCCCGGAAGAGCCGGTAGCCCTCGAAGGTCCGCGGACTCTGCGGCAGGAGGGCCTCGGACTCGTCGAAACCCACCCGCCGGACGGCGGAGCCGGGCAGCGGGCGCGCCGGCGGGACCTTGCCCGGCTCCACCGGCCGCACGAAGGTCGTCAGCTGCCGCCCGATCAGCTGCTCGTAGAGCCGGACCGGGATCTCGTCGTTGCCGCGGATGTAGAGGTCGAGGTGCGGCAGGTGCTGGAGGGCGTCCGCCTTGGCGCTGCCGGCGATCTCGAAGCGGAAACGCAGGGCCGCGCGGGCGCCCGAGCCGGCGCCGAGCCCGAGGGTCCCCACGTCGAGGGAGTAGTACTGGGCCTCCGCCAGCCGCAGCGGCCAGAGGGTCGTCGGGTGGGCGGTGCGGAACTCGCAGGCCGTGCGCTCGCCCTTGCCGGGCAAGGCGCGCAGCATCGTGCCCCGGGGAACCTTGTGGCCGGCGACCAGGGCGCCGTCGGCGAAGTTCGGCTCGAAGCGGGCGACCAGCATCGACGGCGTCGGGGCGAGGTAGTCCGGGTAGACGGTCTCCAGCAGCGCCTGGGTGAAGCGGGGGAACTCGGCCTCGAACTTGTGCCGGACCCGCGCGGTCAGGAAGGCGAAGCCCTCGAGCAGGCGCTCGACGAAGGGGTCCGGGCAGATCTCCTTGCCCTCCTTGTCCAGCGCCAGCCGGCCGGCCACCTTGGGGAAGGCGGCGGCGAACTCGCCCGACTGCTCGCGGATGAACTGGAGCTCCTCGTTGTAGACTCCGAGAAAACGCTTGTCCATGGTGGGGGCTGGGGTCGCGGCCGCCGCTACATGGCGCAGTCGCCGGTCTCGAGGTCGATGGTGGTCTTGGCGAAGAACTTCTCCGGGGCCGGCTGGGCCCAGAGGTCGGCGGAGATCTGCAGGCTGATGCGGTGGGGGTTCGACTCCGACCCGGCCTCCTCCGGCCGGAAGATGTGGACCTCGAGCGTCCGCCGGATGATCCGAGGCTCGAAGAGCATCAGGGTCTCCTGGATCTCCCGCTCGAGCTCCCGGGTGTCGCCCGTCTCCGCGAGCACCGCCGACAGGTCGCGCAGGCCGTAGTTGAAGACCGACTTCTCCACCTGCGGGAACTCCCTCATCCCGTCGTCATCGCGGTGGCGCTGGCTGTTGAAGATCCAGCGGATGTCGCGCAGGACGCCGTCCTTGAACCGCGCGTTGCTCACCACCCGCTGGTTCCGGCTCTCCAGTTTCACGTCCGGCTGGTCGTCCGTCAGCCGGTCGAGCAGGCAGGGCTGCAGGCGGTCGATCGAGGTGAGCTCGGCCATCGGGGTGCGGGGGAACCGTCCGCCTCAGCCGTTCCCCGGGAATTCCAAGGTGCGGATGTCGAGGATCGGGAAATCCCGGTCCCCGGCGGTCAGCATGCGCTGGCCGAGGCCCGCGTACTGCCCCGGCGCCAGCTCGTCCCAGGTGGTGAGCCGGGCGAGGCGCAGGCGGTCGTCCGTGGCGGCCTCGGTGCCGGGGTAGCGGGTCGGGATCAGGACGGCCGACTCACCGCCGGTGGTCCAGGTGGCCTGGGCGGGGATCCAGACCAGGTGCCGGGTGTCGGTCGGGGCCTCGAGCGTCAGGCGCCGGATCCGGTCGAAGGGAATCCAGTAGTACTTGCCCTCCATGATTGCCTCGCAGACCGGGCCGAGCCGGGAGTCGGCGTCGGCGAGCCAGGGCACCTCCTCGCCGTTCACCTTCGCCCGGACCTCCGGGGCCGCGTCGAAGGCGGAGGCCCGCAGGTCCGCCTGGGCGGCGGCGGCGCCCGGCTTCAGGGCCTGGATGAGGCGCGCGATCCAGTCCGCCGGCTCGCCGAGGACCAACGGCGTGGTGCGGCCGAGGAAGACCTCGCGGCGCAGGGATTCGCCGAGGAACGCCGGTCCGAGCAAGTTCAGCCAGCTGCGGTTCTCGTCGCCGAGGGACTCCAGGACCTCGAGCTGGCCCCGCGCGCGGTCCCACTCGCCCATGACGAGGAGCAGCTGCAGCAGGCTGATCCGCAGCCGCGAATCCGCCGCCGCTGCCCGGACCTTGCCCTGGAGCAGGTCCTTCGCGGCCGCCAGCTTGCCGGCCCGGAGGGCCTCGGAAACGCCGTCGGAGGTGAAGTCAGCTTTGAGTTCCATGGTGCGGGCGGCGTGCGCCGCCGTCGGAGCAGGGGTTGTGCCGCCGGCACCATGAACCCGCCGGGAACGTCACCTCAGAGCTTGGAGTTCTTCGTCACATCCCAGCCCATGATCACCGGCGAGCCCAGCGTGCCGTCGGACTTCTGCGGCGAGTACTCCATCTTGATGGACGAGAACTTGAGGGTGACCGTCTCGAGCGGTAGCACCCCGGTCTCGCCGCCGCCGTTTACCTGGTAGCTGGAAACGACGACGTCGGTGAGCGTGAACTTGAGGTACTCCTGCTGCTGGCCGCCGGCCTTGCGGGCGGTGAACAGCGCCGACTTGATGTGCGAGCCCGCGGCACAATTGGCGAAGAGCGTCGGCGAGGCCTTGCTCGTCGCGGCGACCATGGTGAAGTCGCCCATGTGGACCTTGCCCTGGCCAAGGCCGCCGCCGGAGGTGGACCCGCCCTGGGCTTCGGACCAGGACCAGGACTGGACGTCGATCTCGCCGGTGTGCTTGGAATCGGTGGATTCGCCGGCGATGCCGTCGATCTTGAAGAAAAAGTCTGTGGAGGCCATGTTAGTGCTGGATTAGCTTTGGGGCGGCTCGCCCGGAACGCCGCCGGAGGGGAACAGTTTTGACGGATGCTCGGGCCGCCGGGCGGGCGGCTCGGGCGGAAGGGGTCAGGCCGCTTTGGCGGAGGGCAGCTTCGAGACCAGGCGGAGGGAGACCGTGAGGCCTTCCAGCTGGTAGTGGGGGCGAAGGAAGAACCGCGAGGTGTAGTAACCGGGGTTGCCCGGGACCTCCTCGACGATGACCTGCGCCTCGGCGAGCGGCTTCGTCGCCTTGATCTCCTCGGAGGCCGAGCTGTCGACCGTGAACTGGCGGATCCACTCGTTGAGCCACTTCTGCATGTCCTCGCGCTCCTTGAAGGAGCCGATCTTGTCGCGGACGATGCACTTCAGGTAGTGGGCGAAGCGGGTGGTGGCGAAGAGGTACGGCAGGCGCGCGGCCAGGTTGGCGTTCGCGGTGGCGTCCGGGTCGTCGTACTCCTGCGGCTTCTGCAGGGACTGGGCCCCGACGAAGACCGCATAGTCGGTGTTCTTCCAGTGGGAGAGCGGCATGAAGCCGCAGCGGGCGAGCTCGGCCTCGCGGCGGTCGGTGATCGCGATCTCGGTCGGGCACTTCATGTCGACGCCGCCGTCGTCGGTCGGGAAGCTGTGCACCGGCAGGCCGTCGACCATGCCGCCGCTCTCCGCGCCGCGGATGCGGGCGCACCAGCCGTAGAGCTTGAAGGCGCGGGTGATGTTCGAGGCCATCGCGTAGGCCGAGTTCGCCCAGGTGAACTTCTCATGGGCGGCGCCGGCCGTGTCCTCCTCGAACGCAAACGCGTCCACCGGATTGGACTTGGCCCCGTAGGGCTGGCGGGCGAGGAAGCGCGGCAGGGCGAGCCCGAGGTAGCGGGCATCCTCGGACGTGCGCAGCGAGTTCCAGGCCGCATATTCGGCCGTGGTGAAGAGCTTGGAGATGTCCCGGGGGTTGCTGAGCTCCTGCCAGCTGCTGACGTTGATGACCGACGGGGCGGCGCCGGTGATGAAGGGGGCGTGGGCCGCGGAGGCGATCTGCGCCATGCCCTTCAGGATCTCGACGTCGGGCGGGGTGTGGTCGAAGTGGAAGTCGCCGACAATGGCGCCGTAGGGCTGGCCGCCGGGGGCGCCGAACTCCTCCTCGTACAGCTTCTTGAACAGCGGGCTCTGGTCCCAGAGCGCGCCCTTGAACTTCTTCAGCGTCTTGCCGAGGTCGGACTTGGAGATGTTGAAGACCCGGATCTTCAGCTTCTCGTCGGTCTCGGTCTTCGAGACCAGGTGGTGGAGGCCGCGCCAAGCGCCTTCCAGCTGCTGGAAATCCGGGTGGTGCAGGATCTTGTTCACCGCCTCGGTGAGCTTCTTGTCGATCTCGGCGATGATCCCCTCGATCGTGCGGACCGCGTCGTCGGAAATGGTCGAGACGCCGGCCAGGGCCTGCTCGGCCAGGGTCCGGACCGCCTGCTCGATCGCGGTCTTGGCCGCGTCGGACTTGGGTTTGAACTGCTTCTTCAGCAGGCTGTCGAACTCGGACGCCTCGATGACGGCGCCGTCCGACTTGTTTTTCAGGAGATTTTCTTCGGCCATGGGAGGAGGGGGCTAGAGGGGCGGTTGCGGTTCAGGCGTCGGCCGGCTTGGGGGCGGTGGCGAGGGACTTGAGGACCTCCGGGTCGCTGAGGGCCTTGGAGATCAGGTCCTCGGCCCCGTCCTTGCCGTCCATGTAGGAGAGGAGGTTGGAAAGCTGGGTGCGGGCCTCGAGCAGCTTGCGGAGGGGCTCGACCTTCTTGGCGATGTTCGCCGGTGAGAAGTCCTCCATGCTCTCGAAGGTGACGTCGACGTTGAGGTTGCCCTCCCCCGTCAGCGTGTTCGGGACCTGGAACGCGACCCGCGGCTTCATGGCCTTCAGGCGCTCGTCGAAATTCTCGGCGTCGATCTCGAGGAATTTGCGGTCCTGCACCGGGGCGAGGGGATCGGAGGGCTTGCCGGATAGGTCGGCCATGACGCCCATGACAAAGGGCAGGTCCACCTTCTTCTGCGCCCCGTACAGCTCGACGTCGTACTCGATCTGGACGCGGGGGGCACGGTTTCTCTGGATGAATTTTTGTGAGGAGGCCATAGATAAGCTGGGCTAGAAACTAAGGCAGTTGCCGGGTTCTGGACTAGACCGGAGGGCTGGAGGGGTCAACGGCGCCGAGGAGCAAATTTATCTTCTCCCGGGTTTCGGGTGTCAACTCATTCATCACCTGAACGAAGTCCATCGGCACGATCCGCATCGCCCGCTTCACGAGGAAGGGCACCGGGCTCGAGGGCTCGACTTCCTTGTAGTAGCTGATCACGGAGTCGAGGGCGCGCAGCACGTCGCCGCGGGACCGCACGGCGCCGCTGAAAGAGGCGCCCCCCCCCTCCCCGGCCGCCGGGCCGCCGCCGGCCCCACCGACGGCCGCGGTCGCCCCGGCCGGGCCGCCCCCCACGGAGGCCCCGCCGCCGCCGCCCGGTTCCAGCCAGCCCACGATGGCCTTGATCTCCTTCTGGAGCGGGGCAAAGGACGGAAACTGCGCCGGGCCGGCCTTTTCCTTGAAGATCCCCTCGATTACGGCGAGCTCGGCCGCCACGGCCTGGGCCGTCGCCGTCACCGCCGCCACGCCCTCGGGTCCGACCTCCTTGACCGCCGCGGCAAGGAGCGCGGCGGTGGGCGGGGGGCCCGCGGCGGCGTCGGCCGGCCACATTGTCGGGTCCTTGGCCGCGATGACGTGCTCGAGGCCGAAGCGGCCGGTGCGGGGCGCCGAGAGGAGCGGCACCTTGCGCAGTCCGGCGATCACCTTCAGCAGGTCGCCGTCGGAGCCGACGGGCGCCGTCAGGTTGGAAAGGGCGTTGATCCGCTCCGAGGGATCGTTGTTGTCCGAAGCGTCGAGGATCGGATAAACCTCGACCCAGAAGGCCTCCAGGTAGCCGCGGACCACCTTGAGGGCGGTGAGGAAGCCGCCGAGGCCGTCGGTCCGCAGGACCGCGGCCGCCAGGATGGCGCCGACGCGCAGGTCCTTCGTGGTGCCAGCCACCTCGATGGCGCGGGTGCGGACCTGCACCCAGTCGGGATCCTCGCCCGGCGCGAACTGGGTCTCGGGCTTGCCCTGCGCGAGCGACTCGAGCTCCGAGAGCGCGCCATTGGCCCAGGGATCGTCGCCGCAGGGCGCGTCGGGACGGACGGGAGCCAGCAGGGCCTCAAGGTTGAGCGGGGTAGCCACGGGGATCTAGGGGTTTGACGCCTGGACGCTGGAAGGGTTGCGGACCGGGGCGGATAAAGCCACGGGCGCCGGGGTTTGCAAGCCCTCGACGAGGGTGCGGAGAAATTCCGCGTCGACGTAAAGGCGCTGGCTCAGGATCGATCCGTAGATCTGGGCCTTGGAGCCCTCGAGCTCCTTGCCGGTGAGGCCGAGGAGCGAGACCCGCCGCATGACCTCCCGGAGACCGCCCATGAAGACCGTGACCCGCTGGGAGTCCGGATCGGTGCGGGCCGCCAGCCACCGGCGGTATTGGGCCGCGTCCCCCTGGGGGTTTTCCGCCGAGAAGGCGTTGAAGCTCGCCGTGAGCGACTTGGCGACGGCGTTCAGCTTCTCCTGCCCGTTGCCGAGAAGGCCGATCCTGACCGCGAGGGTGATGACGTCGCGCACGGCGCGGTCCTCGACCCGGGCGTCCGCGACCTGGTAATCGGCCAGGCGCGGACGCTCCTTCTCCGGGATGCAGACAAAGAGGCCGGTGTGGCGCGCGCGGGACGCCAGTTCGTCCGGGAACAGGCGGCGGGCGTAGATGCCGAGCGCCTGCAGCTGCTCGCGGACGCCCTCGGCGATGTCCGCCTCGACCGCCGGCGCCTGCTCCTCCTCGAGCGGCACGTCCGGCGTGAACGCCTGCTCGAGCGAGTTCCGCGTCTCGGCCCCGGTCGAGACGAGGTCCCGCAGCGGGACGTCGGTCGTGAGCCCGAAGGTGGGCTGGCTGATAAAGCTGTTCTGGAAGGCGGCGAAACCGGGGACGGTGGAGAGGTCGAGGTAGACCAGGTTCGGCACGATTGGCCGGAAATCATTCTTGGTCAGGAGGTCGGCGACGAAGACGTTGACGGCCGTCCCGCCGGAGTCCGGCAGGATCGAAAGGACGAGGTTGCCGCCGCTGCTCAGGATGTTGCCGGTCTCGACGGCATAGTCGAAGTACGCCGAGCCGGCGGAGGATTCCGGCGCATACTGCGTGCGGGTCGGGATCGGGCCGAACCGGGCGTTGAAAAACAGCACCGCGCCGGCGACGAGGTCCATGCCCTGGTCGGGCGAGGTCGTGTTGGAGTTGGTCGCCAGGACGTTGGCCGGCGGCCGGGACCGCAGGAAGATGCTCGGACCGCTCTGGTTGGCGGTCGAGATGACGAGGTCGTCGGCGACGGCGGTGCTGCTGAGGGTGACGCCGTCGCCGGCGGCCGTGCCGTCGGCGAGGGCGACCAGGGAGCCGCCGCTGACCGCCAAGCGCTCGTAGGGCTCGACGACGACACTGGAGCCGAAGAGGTAGAGGTCGCCGGAGTTGGACTTGAAGATCGACGAGGCCAGGGGCGCGGCGGTCTTTGCGGACGAGCCGCCCGTGCCGCTGCCGAGCGTGATCGTGCCCGCCGCCGAGTCGATCCGGGTGTCGCCGGGCGCCTGCGAGGTGTTGAAGGCTATGTACGAGTTCCCGGTCGCGGAAGTCGCGTCCCCGATGCCGAGGTCGATGTTCCCCTGCGCCCAGATGTCGGCGCCGATGACGACGTTGCCGCCGTCGGTCGAGACCGAGGCCAGCCGCCCGCTGCTCGAACCCAGGTTGCCCACGGCGGTCACCGTCGCCAGGGGAGCATTGAGCGCGAGCGCGAAGCCGGGGCCGGAGACGGCCTCGTCGAGGGTGATGCCGCCGGACGCTCCGGTGCTGGTGAGGACCGTGCCCTGCTGCAGGGTGACCGCCCCGGAATAGGTCTGGGTGCCGGTGGTCGCGACCGTGGGCTGGGCGGCGGAGCCCGCGGCATTGAAGGTCGTCGCGCCCGCGGCGAAGCTGCCGAGGGGCGTCGTGGCCCCGAGGGTTGAGTTCACCTGGGCGGTCCCGGCGGTGGCGAGCGCGAGGGCAAAGCCGCCGTTGGCGCCGCCGCCGAGGGTGATGGTGCCCGCGCCCGTGCTCGTGAGCGTGGTGTCCTCCTGCAGCGATAGCGCGCTCCCGTATGTCTGGGCTCCGCTGGTCGTGACCGTGCCGGCGGTGGTGGCATCAGGGCTCCGGCTGCCGTTTGCGACGGCGGTGGCCGCCGCGCTGGCGCCGAAAACCAGCGAGCCCCCGTTGACGGTCAAGGAAGCCAGGGTCGCGGCTGAACCCACCGCCCCGTCGAAGCTGGCCGTCGCGGAAGTGATCGTCACGGCCACGGCGCCGCCGGCGGCCGAGTCGAGCGTGCTGCCGAAGGTGACCGCGGGCGCCGTGAACGTCGTGTTCTCGGCCAGCGTGACGGGGCCGCCGAAGGCCAGCGCCGTCGCGGCCGCCGCGCTGCCGCCCTCGATCAGGACCGGGCCGCTGCCGGTCGTCTGGATCGTCCCGGGCGCGGAGGTCGCGCCCAGGGCGGCGGTGAACGTCGTCGTCCCGGCGGTCGTGACCGTGAGCTGCGCGGCCGAGCCGCCGTCGACCGTCCCGTCGAACTTCACGCCGCCCGACCCCGCCGTCACGGTGGTGGCGCCGGCCAGGGTAACCGGGTCCAAGAACTCGGCGGTGCCGGTGGCCGTCACCGCGGTCGGGCCCGAGGTGCTGGAGAAAGTGCCAAGGATGGCGTCCCCGCCGGCCTTGATCGTCAGGCCCGTGCCGCCGGTCAGGCTGCTGGCCGCGTTCATGGTGAGCGCGCCGCCCGAGGTGATCGACAGCTCGCCGTTGGCCTTGAGGCCGGTATTGGCCCCAAAGGAGATGCCCTGCGCGGACTCGACGGTGAGGTTGCCGGCGGCGGTCAGGAGGGTCGCGGTGCTGTCGGGCGTCAGGAAGGTGATGCCGCCGGTGTTCGAGATCAGGGTGATGTTGGCGACCCCGTTCACGCTGCGGCCCACCGTCAGTTGGCCGGTCGAGTCGACGGTCAGGGAGCCCGACGCCGCGATTTTCTGGATCTCCAGCTGGTTGCTGTCGTTGATCGTCACGTCGGCACCCGTCACGGACAGGGTGCTGAAGGTGTTCTGGGAGGTGCCGAGGTTAACGTCGTAGCCGTTCGCGTTGATGGTGGAGGAGCCCGTGACGTCAATCGGCACCAGCTCGGTCACGGTGCCGTGGGCCTCCACGTCGAGGCTGAGGGCCGAGATCGAGGCGGAGCCCGCGGCCCCGAAGACCACGGAACCGTTGGCGTTGATGGCGAGGGCGCCGCTGCCCGTCTCGACCCCGGTTCCGACCGCGGCGTTGTCCAGCTGCACTCCGCCGCCCGTGTTGGTGAGGGTCAGGGCGCCGGCGGTGGCGTCGACGATGTGGAGGGTGCCGGCCGACTGGTCGACGGTCACGTTGCTGCCGGTCAGGTCCAGGCTGCCAATCGAGGTGCTGGTGGTGGTGCCGAGGGTGATCGGGTTGTTGCCCGCATTGATCTTCGCCTCGCCGGAGATCACGAGGCCCCCGGCGTTGGTGACCGGCCCGGCGGTCGTCACCACGAGCTCGGAGGCGGTGATGGCGGAAAGGGCGACGCCGGCCGGGCTCGAGTTGGTGAGGGTCAGGGTTCCGAGGGGGCCGGAGGAGCCCACCGCCCCCCGGAAGCTCGGGCTCGAGCCGCCGGAGAGGATCGTTAGGTCGAAGCCCCCGTTGATGGTGCTGTTGAAGGTGACCGGCGATCCCGCGGTCGTGATGGTGGTGTTGCCGACCAGGGTGATCGCGTTCCCAAAGGTCAGGCTGCCGGAGGTCGTCAGGTCCCCGGACAGGGTGGCCGCGCCGCCGCCCGTCGTCAGGTTGGCGACGTCGCTGAACATCGAGCCGTCGAGCGCGCTGAAGGACGAGAAGTCGAGGGTCAGGTTGTACCCGTTCCCATTGAGGGTGCCCGCGATGTTGAGCGTCGTCCCCGTGAGCGTGGTGTTGCCGCCCAGCGACGTCGGCGCGTTGTAGTTCTGGCCGCCAGAGGTGGTGATCGAGCCCAGGAGCAGCGTGCTGGCCCCCTCGGTCGTGAGGCTGCCGATGCCGGTCATGAGGGCGCCGTTCACCGTCTCGCCGCCCGAGAAGTCGAGGGTCAGGTTCTGGCCGTTGCCGGCCAGGGTGCTCGCCAGGGAGAGGGTGGTGCCGGTCAGCGTCGTGCTCCCGGTGAGGGTGACGGGGGAATTGTAGGCCTGGGTTCCGCCGGTGGTGATCGCCCCGGTGAGCCCCACGGCGGACCCACCGGTCACGCTCAGGTTGCCGCCAACCGCCGAGCCCCCGACGTAGACCGTGCCGGCGCCCGCCAGGTCGGCGTCGGCGCCGGGCAGGGTCGTCTGCAGCGAGACGGGGCCCGCGAACGTGTTGGCCGGATTCGTCAGCTCGACCGAGGCGCCACCGGCGCTGAACGACGACGGGCCGGCGACCGCCAGGGCGCCGGATTGGGCGATCGCACCGCCGGAGTTCACGGCCAGCGTCCCGCTGCCGACGGTGGAGGCGGCCAGGGTGGTCGTCACGGTGTTGGTCAGGCTCGCGCCCCCCGTGCCGCTCGTGTTCAGCGACACCGTCCCGGTGAGGTCATTGGCCTGGTTGAGGGCGATGGAGCCCGAGGCCGCCGTGAAGGTCGCGTCGCCCGAGGTGGCGATCGGGGCGGTCTCAGTGATGCCCCCGGAGGTGGTGACGACCGTGAGCGTTCCGGAGCCGACCGACGAGGGCCCGAGGATCGTGCCGGCCCCGCCATTAGTCAGCGCGACGTTGTGGGCCCCGCTGTTGTTCAGGGAGATCGACCCGGTCATCGCGTTGTTCGGGTTCGTTAGCGTGATCGGGTTCGCCCCGGCCGTGAAGCTCGCCGCACCGTCCGTCGCGAGCGCCGCGGACTGAGTGATGGCACCCCCCGAGGTCACCGTCAGGGCGCCGGTGCCGAGACTCGTCGTGCCGATGTTGGTCGCGAGGGTGTTGTTGAACGTCACGCCGGCGCTGCCGCTGGCGCCCAGGGAGATCGCGCCGGAGAGCTGGTTGGCGTTCGGCAGGTCGACTCCGCTGGCGCCCTGGAAGGTGGACGTGCCCCCGACCACGATGATGCCCGCTTGCTGGGTGATGCTCCCACCCGAGATCACGCTCAGGTTGCCGGACAGCGTCAGGGCCGGCACCGCAATCGAGGAGTTGGGGAAATCGAGGGCGAGGCCCTGCAGGGCCGTCAGGCTCGCCAGGCTGGGCAGCTGGGCGTTGCTGCTGGCGTTGGCGAAGCCGAGGTCGATGATGTTGGCGCCCCCGTTGAACACCGGGGAGGCCGAGCCGAATTGGTTCAGGGCGTTGGTCAGCTGGATCTGCGAGCCCGCCGCCGTCACGTCGACGGTCGTGGCGCCGCCGGTGTCGGTGATCACCCCGGAAACGCTCTGCGAGATCGTGCCCGCGGCGGTGAGGCCGAGCGTCCCGGTGGCCGCGATGTTGCCGGCCACTAGGGCGGAGCCGTTCGTCAACGCCACGTTGGCGCCGGTGGCGCTGACCGCCCCGGTGAAGGCGTTGGCGGGGTTCGTCAGGGTGACGTTAGCGGTGCCGGCGTTGAATGACGAGATGCCCGAGACCGCCAGCGCCCCGCCTTGGCTGATTGGGCCCGTGGCCATTATGGCCAGGGTTCCGGCCTGCGAGGCGCCGAGTCGGAGGGGCGCGCCGTTGGTCAGCGCCACCGGGTCCCCGCTATCGCCCAGCGCGACCGTGCCGGTGAAGTCATTGCCGGCGTTGGTGAGTGTGATGCCGCCCGAACCCATGATCGTGACCGCTCCACCACCCGCGGCCTGGGTGACGGATCCCGACTGGGTGAGCGCCCCGCCGCTGGTCACGGCCAGGGTACCCGTGCCCACGGAAGAGGTTGCGAGGTCGGTGGCGCCCCCGTTGGTTAGGGCCACCGCGCCGGCCCCACTGTTGTTGAGGCTCACGGCCCCGGTGAAGGCGTTCCCCTGGGTGAGAACAATCGCGTTGGCGCCCGCGTCGAACGTGGCCGCGCCGGCGCCCGCCGCCTGGGTGACGCCCCCCGTCTCGGAGATCGCGCCCGAGGTGCTGGTGACGGTGAACGTGCCGGTGCCAACCGAGGACGTCCCGAGGACCGTGGCGCCGGTGTTCGTCAGGGCCACGGCATTGGCGCCACTGTTGTTGAGGCTCACGGCCCCGACGAAGTCGTTCGCCTGGGTCAGCGTGATCGGGTGCGCGCCCGCCGAGATCGAGGTCGTTCCGCCGATCGCCGCCGGCCCGGTCTGGGTCACGACTCCGCCGGCCGTCAAGCTCAGGCTGCCGGTCAGGGTCAGGGTCGGGAGCGCGATGGCCGTCCCGGGAAAGTCGAGCGTCAGGCTGGCCAGGTTAGTGAGGCCCGCGAGGGTCGGCACCGTGGCCCCGGGGTTGTCGTTCGCGAGGGTGAGGCTCACCACGTTCAACAGGCTGCCGGCACTGATCACCGGGTTCACCGTGCCGAAGTTGTTGCCCGCGTTGCCGAGGGTGATCGCCGAGCCCGGGGCGGTCAGCGTGAGCGTCGTGCCCCCGGTGGCGGTGATGGCGCCGGTTTGGCTGATCGAGCCGCCCGAGCTCACGGTCAGCGCCCCGCCGACGTTGGAGGAGCCGAGGATCAGGCCGTCGAGGTCGTCCACGGTCGCGAAGCTGGTGGTGAAGAGCTGGACGGGGCCCGTGAACACATTCCCCGCGGTCAACAGGATCGGAAAGGCGCCGGCCGAGAAGCTGGCCGAGGTCGCCCCCGCCGCCTGGGTGACGGCCCCGGACTCGCTGATCGTGCCGGAGGTGCTGGTGACGGTCAGCGCGCCCGAACCCACCGCGGACATTCCCAGGGTCGTCGCCCCCCCGTTGGTCAAGGCCACCGCGTTAGCCCCGCTGTTGTTGAGGCTCACCGACCCGGTGAAGCCATTCGTCTGCGTCAGCGCGATCGGGTTTGAGCCGGCGTTGAAGGTGGCGGTCCCCGCCCCGGCCGACTGGGTGACGGCCCCGGACTCGCTGATCGCCCCGGACGTGCTGGTGACGGTGAGCGCGCCCGAACCCACGGTGGACGATCCCAGGGTGGTCGCCCCACCATTGGTCAGGGCCACCGAGTTCGTCCCGCTGTTGTTGAGGCTTACCGCCCCGGTGAAGCCGTTCGCCTGGGTCAGCGCGATCATGTTCGCGCCCGCGTTGAAGGTCGCGGCCCCGGCGCCGGCTGCCTGGGTCACGACGCCGGACTCGGTGATCGCCCCGCCGCTCGTCACTATCAGGGTGCCCGTGCCCACGCTCGAGGCGCCGAGGTTGGTGGCCACGCTGTTGTCGAACGCGACGGCGTTGGCCCCCGAATTGTTGAGCGACACCGGCCCGCTGATGTCATTTGCCGCCGTCAGGGTGATCGGATGCGCCCCGGCGTTGAAGGTTGTGAGCGCCGTGGCCGAAGTCTGCGTGATCGCGCCGGTCTGAGTGATCGGGCCGCCGGCCGTCAGGCTGAGGCTCCCATCGAGGGTCAGCGTCGGGACCGCGATGGCGGCCGCCGGAAAATCGATGGTGACGCTGGTCAGGCCGGTGAGCCCGGCAAAGCTCGGCAGGAGCGCGCCGGCGTTGGCGTTGGCGATGGTCAGGCTCTGGATGTCCGCCGGCGTGCCGCCAAAGGTCGGCGCCGCCGCGCCGAAGTTGTTCGCGGGGTTCCCGAGGTCGATGGTGGCGGCGGCCACGGTCACGCCCACGGTGGTCGCGCCGCCGGTGTCGGTGATGGCCCCGGTCTGGGTGAGGTTCCCGGCGGCGGTCAGCTGCAGCGTGCCGGTGGCGGTGGCCGCGGCGACGGTCAGCGCCCCGCTGTTCGTGACCGCGACGTTCGAGCCGCTGACGCTCACCGCCCCGGTGAAGCTGTTCGCCTGGGTCAGCGCGATGCCGTTCGCGCCCGCGTTGAAGGTGGCGAGCCCGGCCCCGGCCGCTTGGGTGAGGGCGCCAGACTGAGTGATCGCGCCGGCGGTGCTGGTGACCGTGAGGGTGCCCGTGCCCACGGAGGAAACCCCGAGATTGGTGGTCCCGCCATTCGTCAGGGCCACGGCGTTGGCGCCGCTGTTGTTGAGGCTAACCGCCCCGGTGAAGCTGTTTGCCTGCGTGAGCGTGATTTGGTTGGCGCCCGCGCTGAAGCTGGCCGCTCCCGCCCCGGCCGCCTGCGTGATGGCACCGGACTCGGTGATCGCGCCGGTGCTGGTGACCGTGAGCGTGCCCGTGCCCACTGCGGATGGCCCGAGGTTGGTGGCGCCGCCGTTCGTCAGGGCCACCGCATTGGCCCCGCTGTTGTCGAGCTGCACCGGGCCGGTAAAGCCGTTGGCCTGGGTCAGGGTGATGGCATTGGCGCTCGCGGCGAAGTCGGCGCCAGCCGCCCCGGGCGCCTGGGTGATGGCACCGGTTTGGGTGATCGCTCCGACGCTGTTCACCTCGAAGAAGCCCGAGCCCACCGAGGAGGCCCCGAGGGTGGTCGGGACGGTGTTGGCGAAGATCACATTGTTGGCGCCGCTGTTGCTGAACACCACCACCCCGTTGAGGAAGTTGTTTTCGTTCAGGGTGATCGCGTGGGGGCCCGCGCTGAAGCTCGCGGTCCCGGCCCCGGCCGCCTGGGTGATGTCGCCGGTCTCGCTGATCGCCCCGGTCGCACTCGTGACGGTGAACGTCCCCGAACCCACCGAGGACGTCCCGAGAACCGTCGCACCGGCGTTGGTCAGGGCCACCGCGTTGGCCCCGCTGTTGTCGAGCTGCACCGGGCCGGTAAAGCCGTTCGCCTGCGTCAGCGTGATCGCCTGGGCCCCCGCGTCGAAAGTGGCGGTCCCGGCGCCGGCCGCCTGCGTGAGGGCGCCGCTCTGGCTGATCGCCCCGGAGGTGCTGTCGACCGTCAGCGTGCCGGATCCCACCGAGGACGCCCCGAGGACCGTCGCGAGCGTGTTGGTCAGGGCGACCGCGTTGGCGCCGCTGTTGGTGAGGCTTACCGGACCCGTGAGGGCGTTCGCCTGGGTGAGGGTGATCGCGTTCGCCCCGGCCGAGAAGCTGGAGGTCCCGCCCACCGCAAGGGCGCCCGCCTCGGTGATCGGGCCGGCCGCCGTCACGGCCAGGTTGCCCGCGATGCTGAGGACCGGAACCGCCAGGCCGGCGGCGGTATTGTCCAGGGTGACGTCAGTCAGGCCGGTGAGCCCGGCAAAGCTCGGCTCCGCCGCCGTTGCGCTCGCGTTGACGAGGGTCACGTCCTGGATGTCGGTCAGGGTCCCCCCGAACACGGGCGCATTGGAGCCAAAGTTGTTGGAAGTGTTCGTCAGGTCGATGTCGCCAGCGGCGGTCAGGCCGACGGTCGTCACCCCGCCGGTGGCGGTGATCGCGCCCGTCTGGGTGATGGTGCCGCCCGCCGTCACGTTGAGGGTGCCGGTGGCGGTGGTCGCTCCCAGCACGAGCGCCGTGGAATCGACCACGGCGACGTTGGACCCCGCCAGGCTAACGGCCCCGGTCAGGACGTTGGTTGACGTCCCCAGCGTGATCGGCTGGCCGGTCGCGGTCACGGTCGTCGTTCCCGTGACCGAGAGGGTGGCGGGATTGGTGACGGCGCCGGTCGCGGTCACGGTCAGGCTTCCGCCGGTCGTGCCCTGAAGCGCCAGGCCGCCGGTCTGACTGAGATAGGCGTTGCCCGAATAGCCCGCGCCCGTTCCCAGGGTCAGGCCGGAGATGCCGGTCGCGAGCGGCGTGCCCGCGGCGCCCGCGTCGCCGGCGCCCTGCAGCACCAGCGCCCCGGAAACCGTGCCGGCCGACTGGGTGATGCCGGTGGCGCTGTTCAGGGTGAGCGTCCCACCGGTGCCGATCGAGCCCCCGAGCGCGATCGAGCCGGCGGCATTCAGGGTGAGGTAGCCGGTTCCGGCATTCACCACACTGGCGCCGGGGGATAGGATGACGTTGTTGGCCGCCGTCAGGGTGAGGCCGAAGGAGGCGTTGTAGGCCCCGGAATTGCTTTCGGCGTTGGGGCTCTCCGCGATCGTGATGTTGCCGGCCGCCGCGCCGGTCGTGCCCGACGTGGTCACCGTGACGTTGGCCGTGGACAGCGCGCCGAGGAGCGTCGTCCAGGTCAGGACCGAGCCGGCCGCCGTGGGGGTGAACGGACTCGCGCCCGTGACATTGGCATCCGCGGTCGAGGCCTCGTCGTTGATCATGAGGTCCAGCGGATCGAGGAGGAGCGTGCCCTTGCCGCCCAGCGGGGCGGTCAGGTCGACGGTCCCGAAGAAGCCCAGGTGGGCGCCCGAGACCTCGGTGAAGCCGCCATTGCCGCCGGCGGGGCCGCCCGTCGCGGCGATGGCGCCCCGGTACTCGGTGTCAGAGTTCGACCAGACGACCACCTTGCCACCGTTGCCGGCCCCGGTCGCGCTGGCATTCAGGGTGACGCCGGACTCGACCGTGGTGTCGGTCGCGTCGGGGACCGCCGCGTTGGCCCCGTGGAGGTCCCCGCCGACGAGGATCGTGCCGCCGCCAGCCGGCCCGGAGGCGTTGACAGAGGCGCCGGTAAGCAGCCCGACCTTGCCGCCGGTGATCGCGACGGTGCCGCCGACCGAGCCCGCGGCCACCGCCGAGGCGTCAACCGTGCCGCTCACCAGCACCTCGCCGCCATTTCCCTCGATCGAAACATTGTGGGCCCGCAGCTGCCCGCCGGCCGCGATGGCGACGGAGTAGATGTCTCCGGCCGCGAGGACCGCCGTGCCGCCGCCGGCATTGATCGTCCCGGTATTTGCGATCCCGGTGGCGGCCACCGGGGGGCCGGCGGTCGCCGTCCCCGCATTGACCGTGATGTCGCTGCCGTCGTGCCCGAGGATGACCTCGTTGCCGGCTCCCAGGGCGACATACCCGCCGGGGGAAACGATGGTGCCGGTGTTCGCCACCGAGCGTCCGACCAGGGCGATGGTGGAACCCTGGATCGTGCCGTCGTTGCGGACCGCACCCGTCAGCGAGGTGAAGCGGTCAAAGCCCTTGAGGAAATCGTCCTTCGAGAGCGCTCCGCCGACCGCGTAGAAGCTGCCGAAGTCGACGACGGCGGTCTTGCCGAAGTAGATGCCCGCGGCGTCGACCAGGTAGACCTCGCCGTTGCCGGTCACCTTGCCGTTGATCTGGGCCGGCGACAGGCCGCCGATCCAGTTGAGGACGCGCGCGGTCGAGGACGGCTGGACGAACTGGACCAGGCTGCCGCTGCCCACGTTGAAGCTCGCCCACTTGAGGACGCTGTTGTTGCCCGCGGTCACCGTGACGGAATTCTGCCCGTTGCTGACGCTGGCGTTGCCCGAGACCACGGTGGGGCCGGTGGGCACCTGGGCGGCGAGCCGGGGCGCCAGCGCCGCGCCGACGAGGAGGGCCGCGACCAGCCCGCCGCGGCGGACAGAGGGGATTCGGGTCGGGGCGCGCATCGTAATCCTCACCACGCGAAGGTGGCTACCATGTAAGCCTGCAGATGACCAGCCGGCACCACCACCTGCTGGCCGACCGGCAGGGACGGGTCGCGCAGCTGGTTCAGGGCCATCCCGACGTCGCCCCGGACCGAGAAGGACTGCTTGTAGTCGAACTCCGCTCCGCCCCCCACCCCGGACATCGTCAGGCTCTTCTCGATCAGGGGTTCCTGGTCCGCGGGGACGGGCTCGGAGCCCGGCGCCGTGTACTTGCCGACCTCGCGGTAGCCGCCGTCGTAGAAGGCGCGGAAGATGAGGTCCCAGTCCGGGGCGAGGTGGGAGGCCGTCCGCCGCCAGCGGAAGGGCCGGCCCAGGAGCGTCCCCGGCTCCGCCGGCCGGAAAATGCGAGCGACGTGGAAGGCGTACTCGACGGTGCCGATGGCGTATTCGTCGGCGGAAACCACCGAGTTCGGGTAGCCCCGGACGGTGAAGAGGCCGCCCATAGGCTCCTCCTCCTGGGGAATCAGCCGGCTGCCCCGCAGGAGTTCGCGCCCCCGGAAAAGGAAGTTGAGCTCCTGCACCGGCGGGTCGAGGACCTCGCCCTTGGTGAACAGCCGGTCGAGGTAGACCGTTTCCGACAGCGTGCCGGTGAGGGACGTCCATTCGGAGTCGGCTCCCGTCCGTCCCAGCGCCGAAATGCCGTTGTCGGCGCTGGTGTTGGCGAAGCTGCCGACGGTGCTGTCGAGGCGCAGGCTGAGCGAGAAGGACGTGTCCCGCGTCTCCTTGGCGAGCGCGGTGCTCAGGTAGGGTACGAGGAAGTTCGAGGTGCCGGTCACCAGCGTCGCGCCGTTGATCTTGGTCGTGACCGTATAGTGCTTGAACTCCGCCCCCACGGCGGAGTCGAGGGTGAAGCCCCACGGCAGCCGCAGGAGGTTGCCCAAGGCCACGCCGGCGAGGGCGTTCTTGCCGACGAAGGCCAGGTCCTCGAGGCCCGAGTCCTCCGCGACGAAGTCGCCGTAGGACCCATAGACCTGCAGGACCAGCTCCCGGGGGCGGAAAACCGGTATCTTATAGGAGAGGAATCCGCCGTAGGTCTTGGCGCCCGGGGTCGAGATGGCGTCAAGGTTCAGGATGTCGTCGTGGTTGGTCAGCTGGTCGTCCTGGAAGCCGAGGCGGCCGCGCCACTCGCCGGTCGACTCCGTGCCGGTGTTGGAGACCTGGGCGAAGATCTGCCAGGGCGTGGGCTCGTTCACGAGGTAGTCGAGGACGACCTTCCCGGGCTCGCCGCTGGACGCGACCGAGGCCTCGACCCGCCGCCCGGGCTGGAGGCTCAGGTCCGCGAGGTACTGCTCGAGGATGCCCTCGCGCAAGAGGTCGCCGGGCTGGCCCGGGGCGTCCCCCGCCTTGAGCGGCGACCCCACGATGATCCAGTGGTGCTTGCGGTTGTCGATCGAGTCCTTGGGCTTGAAGCGTCCGCCCCGCGCCAGGGTCCGGACCTCGGCGATCTGGCTCGCCCAGACGACGAGTCGCGCGGACCGGTCGCCCTCCGGCCGCCGGTCCGCCAGTCCCCCGGAGGCGACCTCGACATCCGAGAACGCCACCCAGACGCCGCTCAGGCCGCGGGCGTTGAACCAGAGGACGATGCCCTTGGCCACCTCGCGGAGCGCCGCCGCGTCAAACTGGCTGCCGGCCGGGACCTGACCGAGGACCAGCGTCTCTCCCGGGCCGCCGGTCGGAGCGGACCAGAGGCCGTTCGCCCGCGAAAGCCGGACCGTGATGGCGCCGAGGTCCCCGACCGGCGGAAGCTTCGGGTGGGCCAGACCGTAACTGAACACAAACTGGTCGACCGCGACGCTCGGGGTCGCGGCGGGCGGTAGGGCCTGCGCGCCGCCGCGGGCGGCGAAGGCCAGCACGGCGGCGAGGGTGGCGGCCCAGCGGACCCATGCGGTGGCCGTCCCCGGACGAGGCCTCCATCGCTGCGGGCGGTCGCGCCGGCGCTCCAAGACCACAGCTATCCGTTTCTCCTCGCCGACGCCCGGGCCGGATTGCGTCCTCCCGGCCGTGAATTTTGGACAAGCGATTCCATTGTCTCTCAGTCGAAGCGGGGCACCGCGAAGAAATCTTTAAACCGGATGTAAAACACAACCACAATTGATTCCCGGACCCCATTCAGCGCCGGGCCCGCCTGGGCCAGGGCGAACCCGCGGACGAGCGAGGGGAGGGGGCCGCAAAGGCGAGGGTTCACACCCCCATCCTAAGGAAACTCGTCCGGCGATAACGGCCCTTAAGTCGCTGGGGCCAAACCGCCCGGCGACGCCGGCCGAGGCGGCCCCCTCAGCTCGACTTCAGGAAGCGGCTGAAGAATCCGGACTTGTCGTTGGGCCGGAACTTCGCCAGCCACCGCACCGAGGCCTCGCGGATCGCCTCGGTCGGCTCGCCATTGAAGCAGGAGATGGCGGGCAGCTCGCCGCGCGAGAGCTCGCTCAGGGTGGCGGAGAAGCGGTTCTGCATCTCCGGGTCCAGCTGGTAGGGAATGTCGGTCAGGAGCGGCATGGCGGCCGGCAGCGCCCGCAGGACGAAGAAGTCCGTGAGCGCGGGCTCCCCGACGATGATGTCCACCCAGGTCCCGTTGCGGGGCAGCACGCCCAGGATCGGGATGGCCGGGTCGATCTGGGACGCCATGAACGAGATCCAGGAATTGAGCGACGCCGCCGGGGCCAACCCGGGGATCCGCGGTAGCCGCAGGGTCGCCGCCGCCGCCTTGGTCGAGTCCTCGCACCACTGGGTGCTCCCGGGCGCGAACGCCTGCAGGTTGCCAACCATGTGGTGCAGCACGCGCCGCAGCCCGAGGGTGTCGGCCGCGAAGTGCGCCGCCCAGCCCCCGACCCCGTCGGCGGCCCGCGCGAACGGCGGCATGGTGGTGTCCATCGACTTGTTGCGCAGCGCCTCCTGGGCGCCCTCGACCTCGCGGATGACCGCCTTGGCCGTGGCCGCCCCGCGGCACATCTCGGCGGTGCGCTCCATCTGGGGCAGCAGGCTGAACGGGACCCAGACGGACGGCTGCGCGACGCTGTGGGCCATCAGGATCATCGGGTAGAGGGCGCGCCCCTTGCCGTCGGTTGAAGACCACATCAGGCCGGTCATGGTCTCGCCCATGCGGGTCCAGAAGAAGATATGGTCGAAGCCCGGCGCCACTTTCTCCGGACCCGCCTTGTCCCAGGCGGCGCTCTCGATCTGGCTCGCGATTCCGCCGTAGAGGAGCCGGCGCGCCTCGATCATCGAACTCGTCGCCATGCCGATGTCGTCGAGGTGGTCGTTCCAGCCCGGGTGCTTGCCGAAGGCCCCCAGGTAGAAACGCGGCGCGTCGGGCACGGCCTTCCAGTCCTCGTTGAGGAAAGACTTGGAGAAGGGATTCATCGCGGCGCGGCCCCCGGGGAAGGATTGGTGTCGGTCAAGTGGGTGCGGGGCCGGATCCGGGGATCATGGTTGGGGCGCCGGCCAGTCCTCCAGCAGCGGAAGCGGCTGCTCAAGGGTAATGGACACGGCGAGGAGGTATTTGCTCCCGCGGTCCGTGAGGCGGATGACCGCGTCCCATTCCTTGCCGTCCTGGAGGCGCGCCGCGCCCTGCTGGATGAGCCGCAGGGCCCCCCAGGGGCTGGAGGCGGGGATCTCGGCATCCGGCAGGGGCTTGGCATCCGGGGTGGTGAAGAATTCGAGGCGCGGCAGCGGCGCGTTGAGCGAGATCGAGTCGACCTCGAGGTTCTCCTCGAGACTGCGCTCGCGGAAGCTGCGGCCGTCGAGCCGGATGGTGGGGAAGATCCGCCCCAGGAGCTGCCGCAGCTCGGGCCGGGTACCGAGCGCCCGCTCGATGGCCGGCCCCTGGTCCGTCTCCCTGAGGATGCGGATGGTCGCGAGCTCGGGGTTGCCATTCGCGCCGAGGAGGAGCGGGGCGAAGGCCCCGAGCTTGGAGGCGTGGAAGAAGCGGGAGTCGAGGGCGGCCCGCAGGTCCTTCGGGACCGCGGCCGAGAGCCCGTCGGCGTGGATGCCGGCGAGGATCCCGATGTCGGCCTTCAGCTGATCGACGGTGAGCGCGGGGCCGGTGCCCAAGGGATAGCCGACGGAGGGCGGAAAGGACCCGTCGATCGCCTGGCCGTAGGCGGTGCCGAGCGCCTGCGGCCCGAGGAGCGTGGCGGCGTCGGTCAGCTGGCGGGCCGCGGCGGCGAAGCTCTGGCGCATCGGCCCGTCGTACTTCTGCGCGAGGTCGCGGGCGGAGGCCAGGGCGGCCGCCTGCTGGGCCAGGAGCTCGGGCAGGTGCCCGAACATCGGCGGCCCGGCGGCGCCCGGGGCCAGCGCCGACATCGCCTGGGCGTAGATGTCCGAGCGGCGGGCATAGGCCGCGCCGCCCCCGACCGCCGGCCGGAGGGTGTCGGCGTCGAGGGAGCTGAGTTCCGCCTGCTCGGTGGCGGGCAGCTGCTGCTGGAGCTGCTCGGTCACCTGGGCGTCGAGGCTCGCCAGCCGGCGGCGCAGGTCGCTGTAGAGGGTGAACTCGCTGGCGGCCCCGGAGACGGTGCTGGCGGCCGCGTCGGCGGCCTCCTTCTGCCGGGCGAGGGCGGCGCGGATCGGCTGCGAGGCCCGGCCGGCCTGCAGGCGGATCTGGTCGGCGATGGCGCGGTAGCTCGAGCCGAGCGTCGGCTCGGCCGCGGTCGGGGCCCGGCGGTGCAGCTCGTCGACCAGGTTGTCGATCTCCGCCCGGCGGGCGCTGAGGTCCGCCCAGGCGAGCACGACGTTCTCCTTCCAGCTGGAGCCGTCCCGGGACTGGCCGGCGGCGGTCAGGAAGGCGGCCTCTGCGTTGCGGAAGCGGATGACGGCGAGGCGCCCCGAGCGCACCGCCTGGATCGCGTCGCTCTGCGCCTTCTGGGCGGCCTGCATCGAATGTTCCAGGGCCTCGAGGCCGCGCAGGAGCGGCTGGTTGTCCCGGAGGGTCATGCCGGAGGAAAGCCACGCCTCCGGCCACTTGCCCTTGCCGGCGCCGCTGCGGCTGTAGGTCCAGTCGAAGATCTGCATCAGGCTGCTGTCGATCGCCGTCCCGTCCGGGACCTTGGCCAGGGTCGGCCCGAGCAGCTGCGGAAAGAAGTCCTCCGCCGGGTAGTCCGGATTGTAGCCCGCCAGGCCCCTCAGGAAGATCGAGCCCTCGAGCTCCACCAGCGCGCCCAGCCGGTCGGAGTCCGCCGGCGCCCACCCCGGCAGGTTGATCAGGTGGTCGCGGTTGGCGTCGAGGACCGGACTGATGACGCTGGCGTCGAAGAGCACCCGCTGCGCCTCGCGGCGCCCCGCGCTCGCCCGCAGGGCGACCGAGGCGATCGGCTTGAAGACCCAGGGGATGTGCAGGTCGGAGGCCACCAGCTGCCGGAGCTTCTCGTGGTACTCGACGATCGACCACTCGCGGCCGTCGTCCAGCTTGATGACGTCGTTGCCGGTGTACTCGAGCCCGGAGTTGACGATGGGGAACCAGTGGTTGCCCTGCCAGTTCTCCGGGCGGACGGCGGGCCGCCAGTAGTCGAGCTCGCCGGCGACGCTGGACTTCAGCGTCTTCGAGCCGAGGTAGCTCACGACCAGGATCATCACGAGGCCGAGGACGAAGGCGCCCCCGACGTACTGGCGGCGGCGCTTGAGCAGCTTGCTGGTGTTGCTGGCCCGGGTGACGAGGCCCTTCTCCTTGAAGATCTTCTGGACGAAGAGGTCGCGCAGGAAGTACGAGCGCTCGCGCTCCCACGCCTTGCCCTCGGGGAGCTGGTCGACCGGCATGCCGAGCGCGGTGGCGAGCTCGGCGTCCAGGGCGGAGCCCTCGGTGAGGGCGGAGGTGAAGTAGATGCCCCGCAGGAAGAGCGGCTTGGACGACCACTCGCCGGGCACGAAGATCGTCTCCAGGTACTTGCGCAGGCGGGGCCCGAGGGCCGCGATGCTGGCCGGCAGCGCAAAGAGGGCGTCGACGTCGTCCATGCGGCTGCGGCCGGGATCGGCCGGGACGGGGTCCCGCATGAGGCCGAGCCGCCGGCGGCTCGTCCGCTGCACCACCTCGTCCAAGTGCCGGTCGACCGTCTCGGGCGCGAACGGGGTGTCCAGCGACTCCGGGTTCGACCAGCCGGTCATCTGGTGCTGGAGCTGCGGGTCCTTGATCCCGGAGAAGAATTCCCGGAAGCCGTTGATCAGGTCGCACTTGGTGATGAGCACGAACACCGGGAAGCGGACGTCGAGCGTCCGCTGGATGGTATCGAGCTGCTGGGCGATCTTGCCGGCCTTGCGCTGGATCTCCTCGAAGGTGTCGCGGACCAGGCTCTCCGACGGGATGACGAGCAGCAGGCCGTTGATCGGGCAGCCCGGCCGCGCCTTGCGCAGGAGCTTGAGGAACTCGAGCCACTCGGTTGTGGCGCCCGGGGGCGCCTCCTGGAAGAGGAGCTTGCCGGCCGTGTCGATCAGCACCGCCTGGTTGGTGAACCACCAGTGCATGTTGATCGTCCCGCCGGCGCCCTGCATCTCGTCCTGCAGGCCCGGGGGGAAGCCGACGTTGCAGTGGCGCACCGCCTCGGTCTTGCCCGAGCCCGGCTCGCCGCAGACCACGTACCAGGGCAGCGAATACAGGTCCTTGCCGGCGGAGTTGAACTTGTCCAGGCCCCGGCTGAAGTTCTGGCGCAGGTCGTCGAGCTTCGCCCGGCTGGCCGGGTCGCTGATGGCGTTGGGCGCCGTCGCCGAATGGGCCGAGAGCTGCCCGCGCAGGAGCTTGGCGCGCTTGCGGGTCTTCCACCGCTGGTAGGCGAACCAGAGCAGGATCGCGACCACGATGACGGCGAGGAAGACGAGGATGATGAGGAAGGAGCCGATCACGTAGCCGACGCCGAGGAAGGAGGTGCCCACCAGCGCCGCCATCGTCATCTGCATCCCCTTGGACATCTGTTTGAATTGGTCGATCATCGGGAGGGGCCCTTACCGTTTCGGCTGCTTGTTCGCCGGGTCGTGCGCGACCACGGTGTCGAGCGCCTGCTTCATCTCCGCCGAGGCCGCGTGGAAGATGTAGAAGTTGAACACGACGACCGCGAAGAAGAGGCCGACGAAGGCGATGAGGAGCGGAACCAGGCTCGAGGCCATCGGCAGCGGCAGGTTGCTCGTGTTCGTGCTCTTGTAGGTGTCGGGGGTGATGAGGCCGGCGTCGTCGGAGTCGACGAAGGCCTTCACCCGCGGGGCGATCTCCAGCATCTTCTTGCGGAGCATCTCGGGCTGCCCGGCATACCAGCCGCTGAACCCGAGGCCGAGGCAGGTGTAGAAGACCGCCAGCCGCTCGGCCGCCGCCTCGCTCTGGTCCTGCAGGGTCTCGTCCAGCAGGTCGAAGAACTTCTCGTCGCCGGCCAGTTCCTTGCGCGCCTCCGCCAGCCGGTGGCGGCTCCACTCCGCGGCGAAGGGCAGCCGGCTCTCGGAGATGATGGAATCGACGAAGAAGATGAGGGGCAGCTCCACTTTGGCGTACTGCTCGCTGAGGCCGACGTCGCCGCGGGAGGTCCGCGCCATCTTCTCGAGGAGGTCGGTGATCTCGGCGCGGGCCTGGGCGTAGTCGATGGACGAGCCCTTCCGCCCCATGCGGTTGAGCCGGCAGACCGCCTGGAAGAGCGGCTCGCAGTGTTCGAGGAGGCGGGTAGTCATGGGCGCAAGGGGGTCACGGCAGGCTCATGTAGAGCGAAAGCTCGAAATCGCTGGCGTCGGCCTCGGGCCAGCGGAAGACGCCCGTCTTCTCGATCTGGATCTGGCCCCAGACCCGCGCGCTGTCGGTGCGGTTGACCCGGAAGTAGGTCAGGCCGGTCTGGGCCGGCAGGTGGAGGGGCGGGATGCGCTCCTCCTTCAGAATCACGCCGCGCACGGCCCGGCTCGCCATGCTCCGCGGCATGAACTTGAACCGGTCCGCGTCCTCGACGATCCGCGCCACCTCGGTGGGATCGAGCTTGGAGCGGACGCCGAGGAAGTACTCCACCGGCTTGATGAACTGCTCGTCGGTGAAGGTGGCGCCGTACATCCCGGCCTCGCGGGCGAAGTCGAGCTTGGCGAAGCTGGCGGAGACTGCGCCCCGCAGCAGCCCGCGCACCTTCTCGTCCAGCTGCTCGAAGACGGCGAACAGGCGCTCGTGGTCGTAGGGCGGCAGCAGGGCCTGGTCGCGGTCCGGGTGCAGGGCGGCGAGCTCGGCATGCATGTCGCCGATCTCGAGGTACCAGTCGAACGGCGCCACGCCCGGCGCCGCCAGGAGCGCGGTCAGCCGGGTGGTGAAGCGGTTCAGCGTGCGCAGGCGCATCAGCTGCTCGAACTGGCTGCCGCGCATCGATTCCAGGCTGAAGCCGCCGCGCGTCACCTGGACCACCAGTTCGTCCCGGCTCGCGCTCACCTGCGAGACGAGATCGCGGACCAGGCCGTAGAGCGCCGGCGAGCCGGTCAGGAAGATGCAGGGCGGGATGTACTCCGGGTCCAGCTTCGGCTGGCCCAGCGCCTCGCCGGTCGCGCGCACCAGGCGCAGCAGGGGCAGGAGCTCCATGTTGGAGGTGTCGTCGCCGGGACCGACGACCCGGGCGTTGATCCGGCGGAAGACGATCGGCTTGGCGTTGTCGCCGGTGTTCTCGTCGGCCACCGTCTCCTCCACCGGCTTGTAGAGCAGCTTGGCCCGCGGGTCGGCGGGCTCGCCGATCCGGAAGGCGTTCGCCCGCTTCGGCTGCCAGAGGGGGACGCCGAGCTGGAGGTCGAAGGTCGACCCCCCGGTCGAGAAGACCGGCTTCAGGTCGAAGGCCGGCAGGTCGGCGTTCTCCGGGAAGTCCACCACCAGGCCGCTCGGGAGGATCACCACCAGGCGGTCGAACCGCAGGCGGAAGTTGGCCAGCTCGTCGGGCGACAGGCGCATCTCCACTACCCCCGCGGGGTAGGAGCGCAGGAGGCGGCGGGTGGCCGTCGTCTCCTCGTAGACCGAGCGCTGGAGGCGCTGCAGGTGGTGGGGCAGGAGGAACAGCCCCTCATTCCAGTGGATGTGGGAGGACATGGGGTTAGGGGCAGGCAGGCCGCGTCGTTACGGTCAAGCCACGTCTAGCGGTTGGAACCGCGGATCAGATCCTCGGCGTATTTGACCACGGCTTCTTGAACATCGTTCTCGATTGAGGCGTCGGTGATCTCGGCCGCCAGGTCCGTGTACTTCTTCCAGCTGCGGGCCTCGGCGTTGGCAAAGAGGCCGCCGCCGCCGCCCTCCGCCCGGATGGCTTCCCGGATGGCGTCCGGCGAGTAGCGCTGCTGGTACTTGCGGGCAAAGTTCTTGCCGGCCGGCCCGAGGCCCGCCAGCAACCCGGCCACGAGCTGCCGGGTGGCCTCCAGCTGCTTCTGGACGAGCGCCGTCGAGGCCTCGGCGTCGCCCGAGAGCGAGCGGCGGGTCAGGGCGCGCAGGTCGCCCTGCGAGGTGTCCCGGCGGATGCCCGACTTCGGGGCGGCGTTGCGCCACACGTTCCAGGCCAGCTGGTCGGCCGTGAGGACGAAATCCGCGAAGAGGGCGAAGAGCTTGCCGAGACGCTGGGGGTCCACCGCGTCCTTGGGCCCCAGCTTCAGCTTGGCCTGGACGTCGGCCAGGGCCTCGCCATCGATCGGCGTGCTGGCCGAGACCACCATGCCGAGAGCCGCGAGCTTCTGCTTGACGTTCTCGCGCTGCTCGCCTGTCAGCTGGGGCACCAGGGCCAGGAACGATTTCACGACCTCGTCCGGCGTCTGCTGGGTGACCGCCGACGCCGTGTTGACGGCGACGGTGGCCAATTCCCAGGTCGGAAACCGCTCGGCCAGCGCGTCCAGGTAGGGCCCGCGCTTGCTCGGTGGAAGCGCGTGCAGGGCCCGGCTCAGCTCCTCCTCCAGGTAGCTCTGTCGGTTCTCCGGGGACTCGTCGGCCAAGTTGGCTTGGAGGTACTTAAGGCGGTTGCCCAGCGACGATGCCCAAGCCACCGGCTCATCCAAGGCAGCGTTGCTTGTTGGAGTTGCTGGCATGCCCTTTTACAATGTCAGGAACGGCTGATCGCGCACAAGCACTAATAGCCGCAGGCGGTCGCGCAGGCCGGGGGGAACGTCGAGCGCGGGCCGCACACCGACGTCGTTGAAGCCTTCGGTCACGCGCCGCGCGCCAATCATCCCGTTCGCCTCCACCCGGATCGGCTCGGTCTCGGAGAGTCCGGGCGGCGCCAAGGCCGACCCGCCGGCGACATAGTACTGCGACGCCGTCGGATCGTAGAGGTAGATCCAGACATTGCCGGTCAGGTTGGTGAAACCGGCGGTCACCGGGCCCTCGTCGACCGGGCGCATCCAGAGATGCGTGCCGCCGACTCCGGGGCCGGCCCGCCCGTCGTCCTCAAAGGGTCGCCGCAATCCCTCTGGCGTCGCCACCAGCGGCAGGAAGATGCCGTTGTTGGGGCGCCAGCGCACGCTCTGGCCTCCCTGCATGTGGGTCTCGAGGTAGTGCCAGAGGTCGGCGAAGCTTCGGCCGCGCACGTTGCCCGGCGGGACGCTGCCGGCGAGCTTCAGCACCGCCTTCCACTCGGCCGGGGTCGGCAACCGCGCACCGACCAGGCGCTCGGCGAAGGCGCGCGCCGCGTCGGGCGGGATCTGCTGCAGCGGGCTCGCGGCGGTCGGCCGCTCGCTCGTCGCCTCGGCGAGCGCAGGCAGAGAGCTCCGGAAGTCGGGATCGTCGAGGAGGGAGGCGACCTGCGCGTCGGCGACGTACATCCAGGTCGGGTTCAGCTCGATCCCGGAGAAGTCGGGCCGCGGGCGCCAGGCCATCGGCCGGTTGAACGGCTCCGTCACCGCCTCGCTGGTCGTGACCCACTTGGGCAGGAGGTTGACGATGTCCGGCCCCTGGGCGGAAGCCGAGACCAGGTCCACGAACTGACCGGCGGACACCTCCCGCTGGGCGAGGAAGAACGGCGGCGTGGCGTCCTCGGGCTGGATCAGCAGGAAGTCCAGGCGGGCGGTCCGGCCGCCCGCGCCGCGCCAAGTCACCGCCAGGTGGCTGCCGTCGTCGGCATACTCCTCGGTCCAGCCGGGGAGCCGCGCCGGCGTGGCGCCGGTCTGGCGCGCCGCGTTGGCCGAGAGATCCACCTCCGCGATCGATTGGGCGAAGGCCGTGATCGCGGGGCCCGACCAGCCGGGCCGCGCCCGCACGGCCGCGACAAAGCCGTCGCGCAGCTCGCGCGCCTTGGGCGTGTCGCTGACGCCGCGCATCGCGCGCTTGAACTTCCAGAGCGCCAGGTTGTAGGCGACCGGATCCTCCAGGTCGGCCTCCCCGATCCCGTAGCGGTCCATCCGCTCAAAGACTCCCGCCAGCTGGGCCGGGTCGCGCGCCGCGTTCATCGCGGCGCGGTTCCAGCGCAGTCGGGTCTGGCGCGCCAGCTCGGCATCGAGCGAGTCCCGGCGCCCGGGCTGGGTCACATGCTCGGCGATGTAGCTGCGCAGGCCGGCGACGAGGGTGCCGTCGGTGTCCAGTTCCGCCGGTCCGGACGGCCATCCTGCGATGGCCCCGAGCCGCCGCCACACGGTCAGCCGCTGGGAAAGCCCCCCACCCTCCGCCGCGGCCACGAGCGCCATGCGGTCGTTGCTTTGCGAGAGGCTCTCGAGCCGCCGCGCCTCGGCGACCTGCATGGCCAGGGGCCCCGGGAGCGCGTCGAGGCCGGGCACGGCCTTGAGCGCCGCCACCGTGTCGGCCAGGCCCTCGTCCCAGCCGTAGCCGGCGTCGAGCAGCGTGCCCAGCCGGTCAAGGCCCGTCGCGAAGGCCGGGAGCCCGGCCAGCCAGGCGCGGTGCGCGTCGATCGGCGCATGCACCGCCGATCCCTCCTCGCCCCAGGCGACGGCCGGCACCGTGCCGTTCCACTGGGCCGCCGCGATCGCCGCGGCGGCGGCGGCCTCCCGCCGGTGATGCTCGAGGTCCCGGATCGCCGCGACCGCGGCGGGAGAGGCCGTGCCCAGGTCGGGGACGGCGAGCGCACCGAGCCCCGAGGAGCCCTGGAGGCCGTCCAGCCAGTCGCGGACCTGGCGGGCCTGGCCGCGCACCTGTCGGAAGTGCTCGCGGTCGCGGGAGAGGTCCGCGGCGGAGATCCCCGCGAGCGCCGCCTTCTGCCACTGCTGCCAGCGGTCCCGGACCGCCGGATAGTCGCCGTAGTCGGCCGACATGCGCGCCAGCCACACCTCGGGCTTGAGGAGGGCGAGGGTGGCGTCGACCCGCTGGGCCAGGGCGCGGATGGCGTCGGCGATCCGCGCCGTCTCGGCGGCGGCGTCCGCGATGTCGCGCCGCACGATGTCGCGGGCGCGGAGGGCCTTCAGCGACTCCGTCAGGTCCGCGAGCTTCGTGTCGAATTCCGGCCGGCCCAGCACGACCGCGGGCGATTCCCCGGCCGGGGCGTCATGCTCGAGGTCGGCTCCCTGGGCCGTGAGCCGGGACATCTGGGTGTCGATGGCGGGATCGAGCCGGGGGTCCTGGGCGGCCGTGGGTCGGGAGAAGGCTTCGAGCTCCTGCTCCCAGGTGGCGACCTCCGCGGGCCCGATCACGCCGGTGCCCTGCTCGATCGGTGATTCCTTGAGGAAGCGCGCCCGGTCGACGGCCGGGTTCAGGAAATGCTCGCGGCGGCGGCGCAGCTCGGCGAGCGGATCGGCCAGCGAGTCGGCGAAGTCGCCGACCGACCGCTGGTCCGTCAGGACCGCCAGGGTGAGGGCCGGGAGGGCCTTCTGCACCCGGTCGCCGCTCGCGGCCATGTCGGCGGAGAGCTCCTGGATCTGCGTCCAGCGGGCCGCCAGCGGCTGGATTCCGCTGTCGTCGAGCGAGAACTCATTCAGCCGCTGGAAGACCTCCGCGATGTCGGGGGCACGGCCGTCGGGCCCGGGCGCGGGCGGGAGCCGCCGGTCAAGGGCGTCGGCGGCGCGGGTGAAGGACCGGGACCGCATGTAGTCGACGAGACTGTGCAGTTCCGCCCAGCGCGGCCATTTCTGGAGCTCCCGCTCCACGGCGTAGACCTGGAGCCAAGCCCCCGTCACCTTTTCGGCGACGGTGATGCGCAGCAGCTGCTGCCGCACCTTGTCCGGCGGCGAATTCGCCAGCGTGCCCAGGCTTGCGCCGGATTCCGCGGCGGCCGGCACGACCGCCTGCGGCTTCAGCGCGCCGGCCGAGGCGAGAAAGCGCTCCAGCGCTGCCCGCAGCGGATCGTGGGGCGGCCACATCCCGTCCGCCTTGACCCAGCGCTCGCCGTTGCGCTCGAGGTCCCCCAGCCAGGAGCCCCAGGCGCGGCAGAGCCGCCCCCAGTCCGCCGTGATGTCCGCGCGGAACGCGCGGGGGTTGCCGGTGACTTCCGCCAGGCGCCGCACGAACATGGGCTTGCCCTGGGGATCGGTGAAGCGCGCCACGCTGAGGACCGAGCCGGCGCCGATCACGATCACGGCCCCGGTGACGAGGGCGGCATTGCGGCCGGGACGGGCGTCGTGCGGAATTTTCCCCAGGCGCCGGCGGGCCTCGGCGACCGAGAGCTCCCCCGCCGCGGGCTGGGGGTTCATCAGGAAATTGCAGAAGGCCAGCCAGCCCGCGCCGGCGCGTCCGAGGGCGCGCCACTCCGGCCCCTCCTCGATCGGCCAGCCGGTCGGCGGGCGGCGGCGGACAATCAGCACCAGCATGGCGCCGATGGCGTGGAAGTCCTGCGCGCGCAGGGCCTCGTCCTTGCCGCCCAGCTGGGGCGAGGCGTCGGTCAGGCTGAAGGTGCGGCCCGTCAGCGGTCCCTCGGCGGTGAGAAAGACGTTCGACGGCTTGAGGTTGCCGTGCGGGCTGCCGTACTGCGCCTCCCAGCCTTCCATGGCCGCGAGGGCGCCCGTCGCGACCGCGCGCAGGTAGTCGCCCTTCTGCCCGATGGTGTGGACAATGTGCTCCAGCGAATACTCGAGCCAGGGGGACACGGCATAGGCCCCCTCCTCGCAGCGGCCGCACTCGACGATCTCGACCACGGGACCGCCGGCGCGAAAGGCGTCGCGCTGGCGCTGCGCGGCCAGGAGCCACCGCTCGATGGTGAGGATCCGGCGCGCCCGGGTCGAGGGCGGCGGGTGGAAGACCCTCAGCGCAAAACGCCGGGGCCGGCCGTCGCGGGCGGTCGCCTCGTACAGGGTCGACCAAGGGCCGCCCGAATGCAGCCGCTGGCTCTCAAAGCCTCCGTACGTCGGCATTCAGGCGTCGCGTGCGGCCGTTGCGGGAGGCGGCGGGAGGAGGCCGCTACGGCTTGCGCGCGGTGAGGAGCTTGAAGCCGCTTTCCTGGACGAGGATCTCGATCTGCTTCACGTCGCTGCCCCAGGCGGCGGCGTCGAGCGGCAGGATCAGCCGGCGCGGGTCGGCGTTGCCCGCCTGGTCGGCGGCGGCGCCGGGCAGGTCGGCAATCAGCACGAGATTCATCGAGCCCGTCCGCAGCCAGTCCGCCCAAATCGGGTCGGTGGAGGCCAGCGTCAGGCTCTTCGGCGTCTCGCGTCCGAACTGCATCGAGTACTTGTGGGCGTCGCGGCGGAACGCGTTCTGGGGCTGCCAGTACTCCGTCACGGAGTAGCTCTGCCATTTCGGCAGGTCGGCGATCGTGTTCACGCCGACCAGGTCGACCTGGACCGAGGTGCCCACGAGCGCGTCGTCGAGCGTCACATGGATCGAGTACGCCTTGGGCTGCGGCGCGGAGGTGCAGCCGCCGAAGCCCAGTGCCAGGAGGGCAAGGACGGCGACGGGGGCGAGGCGAAGGAACAGTTTCATTGTCGGGAGGGAAGCTGGGATTGCGGGGGCGAAACCGCCCCCGAAGCAAGCCAGTGGCGCGCCGCCACGCAAGACCGCGTTTCAGCGGTCGCGCCTACCGGGCCTTCTGGATCAGGTGCGCGATCTCCCGGTTGTGCGGCCAGTCGCAGAGCAGCAGGCTCTGGCTGCTCAGGACCACCGCGTCGACGGCGGCGACCGCGCCGTCAAACGCGGCCTCGAGCTGGTACGGCGGCGCGTCCCCGAAGTCCCGGCAGAACGCGCCCGGCCCGGAGCCGGCGAAGAAGCGGCCGAGGAGGGCGAGCACGTCCCACCAGAGTTCCGCCGGGAGGAACGCCGCCGCGTCCGCCGGCGCGCCGGTGCCGTGGCCGTGGCCGTGGTTCTCCGGGCCGAGCGAGCGGCTCCACCGGGCATCGGCGGCGGCGAGCGCGCGGAAGCGCTCACCGGCGCCGCCGCCGCCGCCGGCCGCGTCCGCCGCCCGGACCAGGCTCAGCAGCTCGTCGAGGGCCAGCGGCAGCGGCTTGCCCGCGCCGGTCAGGAACAGCTGGGTGCCGAGCACGCCGAGCGCATAGAGGTCGACCGGGGTGCTCAGCATCGGGATGGTCTCGTAGGGCGTCCCGGGGAAGACGCCGCCCTCCATGGCCTGGAGCGCGGCGAGCGCCGGCGGCCCGAGGGCGATCGGGGCCGTCCGGAACCGGGCCTCGCCGCCGGCGAGAGCGTCGGCCGCGTCGATCGTGCCGACGAGCGCCAGGGCGCCCAGGCCGGGGAGCGGCAGGCGGGCGGAGACCAGGTCGCGCGGCGAGGCCTTGGCCAGGTCGGCGGAGACGACGGTGCCCTCGACCTGCACGCCGCCCGCCGCCGTCATGAGCTTCCGGATACGAAGTTCCGCCGTGCCGCGGACGGCCCGGCCCGCCCCCTCCGGGCGGTAGATCGACGGCCCGAACCCGTCCAGCGCCCGGTAGTACCGCAACTCACCCGGCGCGGTGATCGCCACGCCTCCCGGCGGCCCGGCCAGCAGGGCGCGCGCCGTCCAGAGCACGGGCAGCGCGCCGCCGGCCGACGACAGGTCGACCCGGAAGGCGGCGGCGCCGAGGTTGAGGAGGGGCAGCTGGCTGGCCGCGACGGCGGCGCGGACCTGCCGCAGCATGCCCTGGAAGAGCAACAGCTTCAGGTGGAAGGTCTCGTGGAAGCGGCCAGCGCGGCCCCGGCTGGTCGAGAAGAGGTAGGCGCCGCCCTGCTGCAGGCTGTCCCAGTCCTCGAGCGCGGCGTAGGGGCCGCCCAGCTTCACCGGGGGCGTGCCGGCGGCGAGCCCGAGGAAGGGACGGCCGCTGAGGAGCCCGGCGTAGGCCTCCCATTCCAGGGGGGCCAGCCGGCGGACCAGGACAAAGCCGCCCTCGGGGTTGAAGGGAACGAGGCCCGCCCCGGACTCGGGCAGGGCGCCCGCCGCGGCCCGCGCGCCGGACGGTGCCTCGCCCGTCGGTGCCAGGATCCCCGCCGTCGGCTCACCCGGGACGGACAGGAAGCGGGTTGCCGACTCGCTGAAGGTGTCGAGGCCCGCCACCATGAGCAGGGCGTCGTCCGTGCAGAGGCCGTAGGCCTTCCCGGAGGCGGCGTCGCGGGGGACGACCGCGCGGCCCACGGCCACGTCCAGCCAGGTCGGGGCCGGGTGCTCGGTCTCCCAGCCCGTGGCGAGCGCGCCCGGCTCGCCCTGGACGCGCGCGGCCCAGCGGCGCCAGCGCGCGTCGATCTCGGGATTGGTTTCCGGCTCGCCGTCGCCGGGCACGGCCGCCTCGCCCGCGGTCTGGACCCAGATCTCGAGCCATGCATGCACGCGGCTGCGGGCGTCGAGAAGGGCACCGAGGTAGGCCTGGCCGAGCCACGATGAACGCAGGAGCACGGGCGCGGGCGGCGGACCGGAGCGGACCAGCACGCCGACCCGGACGGGAGCGTTCGCCTCCGACGGGAAAAGGGAAACGGCGCGGCACTGCTTCGGCAGGTCGCCATCCTCAGGAGCGGGCATGAGGACCAACCTTCGTCGGCGGGATTGCGCCGGCAAGCTACAAATGCGCGGGGGAACGGGCGGCGTCGGCGGACCGGGCGCCGGCGCTAGACGCGGACAAAAACCCCGCGGCGGAAGAGGAACCGGGCCAGGGAGGTGAAGAGGACGATGGCGACGAGCGCGACCAGCAGGTCCCCGGCGCCCGGCGCCACGTGTGCGTCGCAGAAGGCGGCGACCGAGCCGCCGACGAGCCGGGCCGCCACCGTCCCGTAGCCGTGGAGGAGGGCGTCGCCCAGGTACAGCGTGATCGTGTTCATCCCGATCCAGACGAAGGGCTGGCACCACCCCGTCCATTTCCGGACATCGATCAGCCAGTAGAAGAGGCCGAGCAGGGCGGCGCTGTAGCCGCCGGCGACGAGGACATACGAGGAGGTCCAGATCTTCTTGATCACCGGAAACTCGACGCCCCAGGCGAACCCGGCCACGACGCCGAAGGCGCCGGCAGCCAGGAGGAGCGCGGCCTTGCGGCCGTCGGAGGCCGCGCTGGTGCGCAGGAAGATACCCGCGAGGACACCCAGCAGTCCCGTGGCACAGGCGGGCAGCGTGCTCAGGAGGCCCTCGGGATCGTAGGTGCCGTCATACTTGCGCCCGGGGAGGTATTTCTGGTCGAGGTAGTTGGTCAGGTTGACGCCCTGCACGTAGCTGCCGGCGACCCGGACGGAGCTGTTCATCCGCAGCTGGGATACGTCGGTGAAGCCGGCCTCCTTTGTGATCACGCCGAACCCGGGAACCGGCCGGACATCCGGGATCGGAACGAGCGCCAGCAGGCCCCAGTATCCAAGCAGAAGGGTGGCGGCGAGGGCGGCAAGGCCGCGGGGCGGCAGGAAGCAGTAGGCCAGCCCGGCAAAGGTGTAGCAGAGGGCAATCCGGCCGAGGACCCCCATGATCCGCACGTCCGGCCAGGGCTGCGCGAGGCCGCCATTGTAGATGATACCGAGCGCAAAGAGCACGGCGCCCCGGACGAGGATCCGGCGCACCGCCGCCATCCGTCCGCCCTGCTCGCGGATCCGGGACAGCGAAAGCACGGCCGAGGCGCCCATGATGAAGACGAACAGCGGGAAGATGAGGTCGTAGAAGTGGAAGCCCGCCCACTCCACGTGGTCCAGTTGCCGGGCCAGGGCGGCCGTCACCGGGTCGTGGCTCATCCCGTGCAGCGCGTAGGCCAGGCTGTCACCCCCCATGATCCAAAACAGGTCGAAGCCCCGCAGGGCATCGACCGAGACGAGTCGCGCGCCGGGCAGAGGGGCGCCGGAAGCCGGGGACATGGGCCCGATTACGGGACCCGGGGCCGCCCTCGGCAAGGCAAAGCGGGGCCCGGCCCCGCGCGGCTCAGTGCGGCGCCGGCGCCGTCGTCACGGCCGCCGTGCCGTTGACCGTCACCGCCTGGCCGTCGGGCAAAGTCGTGGTGGCGGCGCGGGTGACGGTTCCGTTGGCGACGGTGGTGGTCACGTCCCGGTCGACCTTCTGCCCGTTGGGGTTCGTGATCACCGCCTGCCGCTGCCACGTGCCCGGGGCGATCTTGGTCTCGGTGGCGGCGTAGGTGGACTCGCTGCCGTTCGGGTGGGTGATCGTGCCCTGGGCTTTGATGACCCCGGGGGCGGTGCGCTGCGCGGTGCCCTGCCAGGTGGTCGTCTTGCCGTTCGGACGGGTGGCCGAGCCGCTGGCGGTTCCGGTGCCGGTGGCCTTGTTCCAGGCGCCCTGGCTCTTCCAGGTCCCGGTGCCGCCGGCGGCGTTGGTCCAGGTGCCCTGGCGGTTCACGGTGCCGTTGCCGCGGGTGGTGGTCGACGCCGCGGAGCCGGAGGCGCCGGTGCTGGTCGTGTAGGTGCCCGCGCGCTTGACGGTGGTATCGTCGTCGGCCCGGGCCGCGACGGAAAGCGCAAGGAACAGGGCCGCGGCACTCGCGACTGCGGCGAACGGGAGGGCGAAGGGAGTCTTCATGGCATGGTTATTTGGGCTGGAGGGACGAGGCAACGTGAGACCGAGACGCTGGAGGCAGCCTAGGGGGTTACGCGGGAAGACCAATAGCGGAAGGGAGCGTAGATTTGCGTATCCCCGGTCCCGGGACGAGTCCGCCGCGCCCTCGAGGCGGGATTTCCCCTCCGTCGGATGAAGGGCGCCCACCTCGGCGCCGCGGCCCTACTGGGCGATGTTGCCGGCGTCGATGCCGCTGGCCAGGTCGAACGACGAGCCGACGGCCGCCACCACCGCGTGGCGGCGGTCGAGGCCGAGGGAGCTGCGGAATCGGTAGACTGTCTCAATCCCGGTGCAGTGGGCGCCGAGAAAGGCGTCAACGCCGTCGCCGGCCAGCATCCTGCCGGTCCACGCCAGCGTCTCGTCCGACGCCGCGAAGAGATGGATCCCGCCGACGATCGCGCGGAACCGCGCCGGACGCACGACCGACCGGGCGTAGGCGGCCGTGTTCACGATGCCGGCATGGCCGCAGCCCACCAGCAGCACGAGGCCCTGGTCGGTGTCGAAGACCAGCGCCTGGTCCTCCGGCACGTTATCCTCCACCCAACCGTCCGGGGTCTGCACCCTCCCCGACCCGCTCCAGTTATGCTCCGGATAGGTCCGCGGCACCGGGCCGGTCAGCCAGATGCCGGGGTAGAGCTGAACCGGCCGGTCGTGCGTCACGAACACGCCGCCCGTCCGCTCGTATTCCGGTTTCATCAGCCGCGCCGGGTTGTCGGGGATGCCGCGGTTGAAGCTGGTCCGCGGGTAGAAGATTCCAGTGCCGACGTGGACCACGGCGAGCGCCGCCGGGTGCTTTTCCCGCACCGACTGGCGCAGCGTGACCAGGCCGCCGATGTGATCCCAGTGGTTGTGCGAGAGGACGACCTCGGGGACGTCCGAGAGGTCGAGTCCGAGGGCCCGCGCGTTCTTCAGGACCACGTCGGTGTGGGCGCCCGTGTCGAAGAGGATCCGGTGGCCGTCGGCCTCGACCAGCGCGCTGAAGCCCCATTCCCCCAACTGGTCCGCCCCATCGGCCAGCATGGTTGAGAGGATGGTGATCTTGAGCGCCTTGACCCGGCCACCGGTCGCCTGGGCCCGGGCGGACGGAGTCAGCGCCAGGACGGCCGCCGTGAAAAGCGCTAGGAGCAGAGTGCGCATGGGGCGAGCATCAACTGCCCGCCGGCGTCGGCAACCCTTTGTTGGCGCGCTTAGGAGCCCGCTTTCGGCCCGCGGTGCGACGGCCAGTAGTCCTCGTGGATCTTCTGGCCTTCGGCTTCCATCAGGGGGCCCAGCACCACCGTGCCCGGCGCGGTCCGCGCGAGGACTTCCTTCGACTCGAGGGGATGCTCGACCGGCTCATCCCCGATCAGCTGCCCGAACTGGGACTCGGATGTGCCATACACCACCCGCCTAATGCCGGCGAAGCGGATCGAGCCGCAGCACATCGTGCAGGGCTCGCTGCTCGCATAGAGGGTCGAGGCCGCGAACGTCGCCCGCGAGAGCTTCGGGCTGAAGGCGGAGATGAGCCCGGTCTCGGCGTGCTTGGTCACGTCGCCGGTCGCCTTCTCGCAGTTCGAGAATTCCGCGATGATCTTGCCGTCCTTCACCAGCACGGCGCCGAAGGGTTCGCCGCCGTGGGAGGTCGCGTAGCGGGCGAGCTGGTAGGCCCGCTCCATGAACTTGCGGTCGGTGTCAGTGCAGGCCGGGTCGTCGGGCCGCGGGACCGGCGGAGCGGCCCGCCCGCCGAGCGCCGCGAGGACGAGCGCCGCGGCGAACCGCAGGCGCATGGCTCGCCTACGAGCGTGCCGACGGCCGCACGTGGGTGGGCCAATAATCCTCATGGATTTTCAGGCCCTCGGCCTCCAAAAGCGGACCCTGCACGACCGTGCCCGGCGCGGTCCGCGAGAAGACTTCCTTCGATTCCAGGGGATTCGCGCTCTCGGCCACGCCGATCACCTTGAGGAACTGGAGCTCGGAGGTCCCGTAGACCACCCGTTTGATGCCGGCGAAGCGGATCGAGCCGCAGCACATCGTGCAGGGTTCGCTGCTGGTATAGAGGGTCGAGGCCGCGAAGGTCGCCCGCGAGATCTTCGGGCTGAACGTGGAAATGAGTCCGGTCTCGGCGTGCTTGGTCACGTCGCCCGTCGCGTGCTCGCAATTGGAGAACTCCGCAATGATGACGCCGTCCTTCACCAGGACGGCGCCAAAGGGCGCGCCGCCGTGGGTGGTCGCGTACCGGGCCATCTCGTAAGCCCGTTCCATGAACTTTCGGTCGGTGTCGTTGCAGGACGGATCGTCCGGCAGGGGGGTGGGCGCGGCGGCGCGGGCGCCGAGGGCGAGGAGACCAAGGGCCAGGGCAACGGTGCGGGGGACAAGCAGGCGCATGCCTTTTTTCAGCACTCCCCATGCCAGAGAATCGCCGCGGCCGCCGGCCGCCAATGGGGCAATTCCGCGCCGGCGCCGGCGTTCTACCCTCCGAGCTTCACGATCCCGCGGAAATCCGCCGCCTCGAGCGGCATGACCGAGAGGCGCGTGTGGCGGATGAGCGGCACCTTGGAAAGCGCCGGCCGCGCCCGGATCTCGGTGAGCGTCACGGCGCGGCCCAGCTTGCGGACCGGCCGCAGTTCCACCGCCACCCAGGCCGGGTCGTCGGCCGTGGGGTCGGGATAGGCCGCCTTGGCGACCTCGGCGATCCCCACGACCTCCTTCGGTTCCCCACTCGCATAGAACAGCACCTGGTCGCCCGCTGCCATCGCCCGGAGATTGTTCCTCGCCTGGTAGTTGCGGACACCATCCCACGACGTCTTCCCGTCGCGGACGAAGTCGTCCCAGGAATAGCTCTCCGGTTCCTGCTTCACGAGCCAGTGTTTCATCCGCCGGACGCAAACCGCTCGCCGGCGGGAGCGCAATCCCAAGACCAACCCGCCGGCAAAGAGCGGGATTGCGGCGGGGGCCGGCCCCGCCTTTCCTTGCCGGACTTCCCCGCCGCGGCCCGCCGGCCCGGTCCCCTCCCCATGCATCCAGCCACCCGCCTCCTCGGCCTCGCCCTGCCCCTGTTCCTCCTCGCCGCGCCGGTGCGCGCGGACGAGAACCACCTCTCCGCGGCCGACCAGGCGGCGGGCTACCACTTGCTCTTCGACGGCACGACCCTCAACGGGTGGCGCAGCATGACCGGACCGGCGCCCGGCGCCGGCTGGAAGGTGATCGACGGCGCCATCACCCGGACGGCGGCGAGCGGCGATCTCCTGACCGCCGGCACCTTCGGCGACTTTGACCTGCTGATCGATTGGAAGGTGGAAGACGCGACCAACAGCGGGATCCTCTACCGGATCAACCTCGGGTACGCCCACAGCTACCACACCGGCCCCGAGTACCAGATCCTCGACAACATCAAGGGCGGAGACCGCTTCGAGCCCAAGCACCGGGCCGGCGCCCTCTACGACCTCGTGGCGCCCCCGCAGGATTACACCCGACCCGTCGGCGAATGGAACCAGACCCGCATCCGGGTGCGCGGCTGGCACGTCGAGCACTGGCTGAACGGCGAGAAGATCGTCGACACCGACCTCAGCACCCCGGCGGGCCGCGCGCTGATCGCCGGGAGCAAGTTCAAGCAGTGGCCGGCCTTTGCCACCTTCCCCACGGGCCACATCGCCCTGCAGGACCACGACAATTCCGTCAGCTTCCGCAACATCCGCATCCGCGAGCTGGCGCCGGGCTCCTGACCGGCCGCCGCAATGCCCTGGTATCAAGCGTACGCCCCGGTCGCCGGCAGCGCCGGCTGGTCGGCGGCGGTTGCAAGCCTCCCGCTGCTCGCGGTCTTCGTCAGCCTGGCGATCCTGCGCCGGCCGGCGTTCCAGGCCGCGCTCTTCGCCCTCGGCACGACGCTCGCGGTCGCGGTCCTCGCGTGGGGGATGCCGGCCAAGCTGGCGGCCCTGGCCGCGCTGCACGGCGCGGCCTACGGGATCTTCCCGGTCTTCTTCATCGTCCTGTCGACCCTCTTCCTCTACAACATCACGGTCGCCGGCGGCCAGTTCGAGGTGATCCGCAGCTCGCTCGCCCAGGTGACGCCCGACCGCCGCATTCAGGCCATCCTGATCGCGTTCTGCTTTGGGGCCTTCATCGAGGGCGCGGCGGGCTTCGGCGCGCCGGTGGCGATCGCCGGGGCGACGCTCGTCGGCCTCGGCTTCCGGCCGTTCTACGCCGCCGGGCTCTGCCTGATCGCCAACACCGCCCCCGTCGCGTTCGGCTCGATCGGCATCCCCATCGTCGCCCTGGCCGGCGTCACCGGCCTCAATGACGCCGGTCTCCTGCGGCTCTCCGCCATGGTCGGCAACCAGCTGCCCCTCCTCTCCTGCCTGATCCCGGCCTACCTGATCGTCCTCATGGTGGGTTGGCGTCGTATGGCGGAGGTCGGGCCGGCAGTCGCCGTCTGCGGCCTCGCCTTTGGCGCCTGCCAGTGGGCCACGGCGCGCTTCCTCGGCCCGTACCTGCCCGACCTCCTCGCCTCCCTGGCCGCGATGGGGGCAATGGTCGTGCTCCTGCGCTTCTGGCAGCCCCGCGCGGTCTACCGCTTCGACCACGAGCCGGTCGCCCCGCCGCCGGAGCCGGCGTACCGCCCGGGCCAGGTGCTCCGCGGCTGGGCGCCCTATGCGGTCCTCACGCTCACGGTGCTCGTCTGGGGAATCGCGCCGGTCAAGGCGGCGCTGGGCCGGGCGACCGTCCTCGTTCCGGTCGCCGGCCTGGACCAGGCCATCCTCCATCCCGCCCCCGGCGGCGGCCGGGCGGCGCCGCTTGCGGCCGTCTACAAGCTCGACGTCCTGGCGAGCACGAGCACCGGCATCTTCGCCGCGGCGCTCCTCTGCGCGGCCGGCTGCGGACTCGGCCTGCGCCGGACCGCCGCGGCGTTCGGCCAGACCCTGCATTCCATGCGCTACCCCGCGCTCACGATCGCCTCCGTCCTCGCGCTCGCGTACGTCATGAACGATTCCGGCATGACCGTCTGCCTGAGCCTCGTCTGCACCCGCGCCGGCCGGCTCTTCCCGCTGCTCTCTCCCGTGCTCGGCTGGCTGGGCGTCTTCCTCACGGGTTCGGACACCTCCAGCAACGTGCTCTTCGGCGGTCTCCAGAAGAGCGCGGCCGAGCACCTGGGGCTCGACCCCGTCCTGACCGCCGCGGCCAACACGAGCGGCGGGGTCATGGGCAAGATGATCTCGCCCCAGTCGATCGCGGTGGCCTGCGCCGCCGCGGGCATGGTCGGCGAGGAAGCCTCGCTCTTCCGCTTCACGCTGCGGCACTCGCTGGTGCTGCTGGCGGCGGTCTGCATCCTGGTCTTCCTCCAGGCTTATGTGCTGACTGGGATGATCCCGCACTGACCGCGCCGTGCCCCACGCCCTTTTCCCCACCGCCTTCGGCACCTGCGGGCTCGCCTGGAACGACGCCGGCCTCACCCGCTTCTCGCTGCCGGAGGCCTCCGCCGAGCTGACCGCCCGCCGCCTCGGGGGCGCCGGTCCGGCCGTCGCGGTTGGGGAGGCGCCGCCGGCCGTCCAGGACGTCATCGCCCGCGCCCAGCGCCACCTGGGCGGAGACCTCCAGGACTTCTCCGCCGTCGCCCTCGACACCTCGCGGGTCTCGGCGTTCGAGCTCCAGGTCTACGTCCGGACCCGCGCGATCCCGGCCGGCCAGGTGGGCACCTACGGGCGGATCGCGGCCGACCTGGGCCTCGGCCCCGAGACGGCCCGCGCCGTCGGCGCGGCGCTGGGGGCCAACCCGTGGCCGCTGGTCGTGCCCTGCCACCGGGTGGTCGCCGCCTCCGGCAAGATGACGGGATTCTCCGCGCCCGGGGGCGTGCGGACGAAGACCCGCCTCCTGGCCCTCGAGGGTGCTGAGCTCCTCTCGGAGTAGCAAGTTGGCCGCCGGCTCGACATCCGGCGCTTCTTGGGTGTCTTGCGCTCACCACCGCATGCCGCACCTCCTTGATCCCCTGACCGTGGGCGAACTCCGCCTGCCGAACCGCCTTGTCATGTCCCCGCTCACCCGGGCCCGCGCTGGATCGGAGCGGGTCCCGAACCAGCTCATGGCCGAATACTACGTCCAGCGGGCCTCGGCCGGCCTGATCATCTCCGAGGCCACCTCGGTGACGCCCATGGGCGTCGGCTACGCCGACACCCCGGGCGTCTGGTCGCCCGCGCAGGTGGCGGGCTGGCGGCTGGTGACCGCCGCCGTCCACGCCGCCGGCGCCCAGATGCTGCTGCAGCTCTGGCACGTCGGGCGGGTCTCTCACCCCATGTTCCTGAACGGCGAATTGCCCGTCGCCCCGAGCGCGATCGCGCCGGCCGGCTTTGTCAGCATCGTCCGGCCGCAGGTGGCCTATGTGACCCCGCGGGCCCTGGAGTTGGCGGAACTGCCCGGCATCGTCGAAGCCTACCGCCAGGGCGCCGTGAACGCCAAGGCCGCCGGCTTCGACGGCGTCGAGGTCCATGGCGCGAACGGCTACCTGCTCGACCAGTTCCTGCAGGACGGCTCGAACAAGCGCACCGACGCCTACGGCGGGAGCATCGAGAACCGCGCGCGGCTGATGCTCGAGGTGACGGACGCCGTCCTCTCGGTCTGGGCGCCCGGCCGTGTCGGCATGCACCTCGCCCCGCGGGGCGACGCCCAGTCGATGGGCGATTCGGACCCGCTCGCCACCTTCAGCTATGTCGCGCGCGAACTCGGCCGGCGCCGGCTCGCGTTCATCTGCGCTCGCGAGGCCCTGGGGCCGGGCCGGATCGGCCCCCAGCTGAAGCAGGCCTTCGGCGGCATCTACATCGCCAACCAGGGCTACACCCTGGAGCTGGCCGAGGCCGCGCTCGCCGCCGGCGAGGCCGACGCGGTGGCCTTCGGCAAGCTCTTCATCGCCAACCCCGATCTCCCGCGGCGCCTTGCGCTCAAGGCGCCGCTCAACGCGCCCCAGCCCGAGACCTTTTACGCGCCGGGTCCCCAGGGCTACACCGACTACCCGGCGCTCCCCGTCGCGGCTGGTTAGCAACGCCCGGGGACCGGGATTCGGGACCGGGATTGGCGTTGCGTCGTCCGGGCGGCGGCGCGAGCGTGGGCCGCCCATAACTGGGCCCCGTCCTTGCCCTCCTCCCCGCCCGAACTCGTCTTGGTCGTGCCCGTGTACAACGAGGAGGAGGCGATCGTGCCGGTCCTGACCGAGTGGAGGGGAGAGCTGGCCCAGACCATCGGGGCGGACCGGTTCGCCATCCTGGTGGTCGACGACGGCTCGACCGACCAGACGCCGGCGCGGCTGGCGGCGCTCGGCTGGCCCGAGCTCCGCGTGCACCGGCACACCAACCGCGGCCACGGCCAGAGCTGCCTGGTCGGCTACATCGAGGCCGAGAAGATGGGTGCGCCCCTCGTCTTCCAGATCGACTCCGACGGCCAGTGCGACCCCGCCGGCTTCGCCGCGGTCTGGGCCCGCCGGGCCGACGCCGTCGCCGTCTACGGCCGCCGGACGAGCCGCGACGACGGGGCCGCCCGGCGGTTCATCAGCGCCGTCCTGCGGGCCTCCCTCAAGCTGGTCCGCGGCACCCGGCTCAACGACACGAATGTCCCCTTCCGCCTGTACCGCACGCCCGCCGCCGCCGCCGCCGCGCGGCGGGTGCCGGCCGACTTCAACCTCGCCAACATTGCCATGGCGCTCCTCCTGGAGCCGCAGGGCTTCATCGAGCTGCCGATCCACTTCCGCGACCGGGTAGGCGGCCAGCCGGCGGTTCGCCTGTGGGGCTTCGCTCCCAAGGCGCTGCGGCTCCACCGCGATGTCTTCCGGCTCGGCCGATAGCGCATGCGCGACCGGTACGACTACCTGATCGTCGGCGCCGGCCTCTCCGGCCTCGTGCTCGCCGAGCGCCTGGGCTCGCTGGGGCGCAGCTGCCTGGTGGTCGAGAAGCGCGACCACATCGGCGGCAACTGCCACGACCGCCAGGACCGGCACGGGCTGTTCTACCACGTCTACGGCCCGCATTACTTCCGCACCAACTCGGAACAGGTGCGCACCTACCTGAGCCGATTCACCGGCTGGCACGACGCCAAGTACCGGGTGAAGGTCTTCACCGGCGGGCAGTTCTGGAGCTTCCCGATCAACCTGGGGACCTACCGGCAGTTCAGCCGCGACCCGGCGGCGACCGAGGCCGATTTCGCCGGCTACCTCGCCACGCACGCGGTCCCGATCGCCGCCCCGGCCAATTCCCGCGACGCCATCCTCGCCGCCGTCGGGCCGGAGCTCTTCGCCCTCTTCTACAAGGGCTATACCGAGAAGCAGTGGGGCCGGCCGGTCGAGGCCCTGGACGCCTCGGTCTGCCGCCGGATCCCGATCTACCCGGGATTGGACGAGCGCTATTTCAAGGACGAGTTCCAGGCGCTGCCGAGCCGCGGCTACCACCCGATGTTCGAGGCCCTCCTCGAGGCCTCCGGCGCCGACCTGCGCCTCAGCACGGAATACCGCGACGTCCGCGCCAAGGTGAGCCACCGCCACCTGATCTACACCGGTCCGCTGGACGAGTATTTCGACTGCCGGTTCGGGCCCTTGCCCTACCGCACGGCGCGGTACGCGCTGGAGGAGATCGGGGCGGCCGACGTGCCGCCCGGCGGCTTCGTCCAGCCGGTCCTCCAGGTCAACTACCCCGGCCCGGAACCCTTCACCCGCACGGTGGAGCTGAAGCACGTGACCGGGCAGGTGAGTCCCTGCTCCAACCTGGTGCGCGAGTTCCCGTCCGAATACCGGCCGGGCGAGAGCGACCCCAACTACCCGATCCCCGGCCCGGAGAGCGACGCCCTGGCCACCCGATACCGCGCCCTGGCCGAGCAGGAGCCGGGCGTCACCTTCATCGGCCGGCTGGCCCAGTACCGCTACCTCAACATGGACCAGGTCGTGGGGGCGGCCCTCCACACCTTCGAGAAGCTCCGCACCCCGGCGGGTTAGGGCCGGCCGGGCGCCCGGGGGCGGCGCCGCCACAGGCCGACCCGCGGCGCCGCCTCCGGCGGGCCTCCTTGGTAGGTCAGGATGTCGGTCCAGAGGTAGTCGGGCGCCACCGCGGCGTTCACCTTCGCCCAGAGATCCGGGGTGTCGCCGGGCCGGAACCAGAGCACGTAGTCGATGTTCTGGGCCTTGAGCCAGTGGGCCGCATCGGGGAGCGTGCCGTTGTAGAAGCGCACCAGGATGTCGTGGCGCATCCGGATGTCCTCCCGGAACTCGCGCCAGAGCTGCTCGTGCGCGTACCACCCGAGCCACATCCGCTGCCCGGCGAAGAGGGGAACCACGGCGGAGTCGGTGAAGCTGCCGGCGACCTCGGGTCGCTCGATCGCGAGTCCGGGCGGCTCGACCTTGAGGCGCCCGAGCATCAGGCGCGGGAACTCGTTCTGGGTGAGGTAATTCGTGCCCTCGATCCGGCCGAAGGAGGGCTTGTCCAGGGTGACGAGCGGCTTCCAGAGGTCATAGACGTAGGCGCAGGGATACAGGCAGAAGAAGATGCCGGCCCACCGGATCCAGCGGCGCGTCGCGTGCTCGAGCACGTAGGGCCCCAGGGTCATCAGCGTGCCGGCGGCAATCCAGGGCCACCACTTGAGGGTGGTGTTGAAGCGGTCGTAGACCCCGGAGTAGATGTCGTCGACGTAGAAGGCCTCCGAAAAGGCCAGGAGTCCGAACCAGAGGAGCCCCAGCCGCAGGCCCTGGCGGCTGGCGCCGGAACGGAGGCCGAGGAGGCCGTCGAGGAGCGCCAGGACGATCAGCCCGAGGGTGGGCAGGAGGAAGATGAGGAGGAGCAGCGGGGGGGTGTGCTCGTGGAGCGGCACCGGCCGGAGCACCGTGTTGTAGCCGGCGGCGGCGCTCGTGAAGGGGGCGAGGTAGGACCAGGCGAGCAGCCAGACGCCGGCCGCGCCGGCCGCCACCGCCGGCCCGACCCGGCGCCAGTCGGCGCTCACGACCACCAGCCAGCCGGCGACGGCGAGCAGCTGCAGGGGCAGGATCCAGGTGTTGGCCAGCAGGGTCCAGGTGACGGTGGCCCCGACGATCACCGCGTATCGGCGCCTCTGATACCGGTTCCAGAGCAGCATCCCGAGCGCCGCCAGCCCCAGGAGGTAGTAGCCGGAAAGCGGCGGGTGGTAGTCCCCGAGGTAGACCGAATAGGAGAAGGGCTCCCCCGGCAGGTCGAGCGGCTGGCCGGGCGCGGCGGCGCGGCCCTGGTAGGCCTTGAGCCAGGTCCCGGCCGGCGCCTTGTCCATCGGGGCGCTGCCGATGAAGCGCATGCTGGTCCAGGGGTTCACCTCCCGGTCGGTCAGGTGCACGAGGAGCGTCGGCCCCATCCCGCCGACGACGAAGCCGGCGAGGACCAGCGCGCGGACCCACCACCGCCGGGCCGCGAGGAAGACCGTCCCGGCGAAGGCCGTGCCGCCCAGCATGATGAGCGTGCAGAAGCCGAGGTTGTAGGCCGTGCCGGTCGGCAGGCCGAGGACCCGGCCCAGCAGGGCGGCCCCGTAGTGCTGGAAGCTGTAGTACTGGGTCGAGAGGTAGGGGTGGAGCCAGTCGTCCGAGACCGGGATCGTGCCCCCGTGGTAGTAGCTGCAGATGTAGGAGAAGTCGGCGATCTTCTCCGAGGAGCCGTTGACGTCGGGGAAGGACAGCCGCCAGACCAGGGCGTAGAGGAAGATCCCGGCGGCGACCGAGAGGCAGCCGGCGACCCGGCGCGGGGCAAACTCCGCCCGCCAGGCTGCGAGCAGCCCCTCGCGGGAACGCAGCAGGGCCGGCACGCCCGCGCCGGCGCTGAGAGCGATGAGGGCCGCGGAGAGCCCCGTCGAGAGGAGGCCCAGCAGGCCCAGCGAGGGACCCAGGCCGTGGTAGCATTCCACCGCATAGACCGCCGTGACCGCCAGGATCGGACCGGAAACCAGCGCGAACCAACGGTTTCGCCAGTAGAGGCCGGTGGCCAGCATAAGCCCCCAGAGATTGACTGCCAGCACCGCTAGCGTGAACAGCAATCCAAGGTAGAGCATGCCGGTATGCGGTGGTTACGTATTACACTTGTTTGACGCTGATTAGCGTTGAAGGGCCTACGCTGTTGCAATGCAATAACCGATAGCAAAGTCAGGTCCATTGCTCGCCCTTCAACTGTGAACACCTCCAATTCCCCCCACCGTATTTGTCCCAAGGGACGGACGCCGGCGGACGCGTCGCGGGGTGGTTTTACCCTCGTGGAGGTGATGATTTCGACCCTGCTGCTGACGCTGATCGGCATTGCGCTCCTCTCCGTGCTCGTGGGCGCCTACCAGGTGAGCGCCAAGGCCCGTTACCGCGACCGCGCCCGCTTTGTCATCAAGTCGTTTGCCGACCAGTTCCTGACCCAGGAGGCGATCGACCCGGCCTCGGGCAACGTCTTCCCGCTCTTCACCATCACGGTGAACACGTCGAGCGGTAACGCCATGGCCAACGGCACCGGCATGGTCTGGACCAACTCGGACGGCAGCCAGGGCTCGATGTCCACCGACTCCCAGAACGCCTTTTTCTACGTGCTCCTGGCCGACTCAACCAACAATGGCCTGGCGATCACGGCCCAGGTGACCCGTCAGGTCTCCTACGTCTACGCGAGCTCCGGCTCGCCGACCCTGGTGAACCAGAATGCGACCCCCGGCTACATGCTCGAGGGTGACTTCACGATCACCTACCCCTACCTGAACACGACGCAGACCCAGACCGTGACTGCCATCCGGGCCGTGCCATGAGTCTCCTCCCCGACCAGCCCCCCACCGAGCCCGCCGACCCGCGCCCCGCGAAGGTCGGTTTCACGCTGGTCGAGATGGTGGTGACGATCGGCGTCTTCAGCATCCTGATCGTGGCGGTCATCGCGTTCCTGCTGAACGGCATGGTGAGCGTCGCGAAGACCACCGCGATCAACGACACGACCACCAAGGGCCGCTACGTCTTCGAGCACATCTCCCACGAGATGAACCGCTCGACCGACCTGACGCTGACGAACTTCGTCAATCCCAACCCGGCCTACGTCGCGGCCCCGACCCCGACCCCGGGCGTCAACACGGGCTATAACAGCTTCACCTACCGGATCAATGTCGGCGGCCAGGCCACCACGGCCGACACGCCGGTCACCTCCGGCGCCTCGACCCCGATCGTGCTGACGATCGGCGCCCCGGCCGCGCCGGACTTCCTCATGCCCCAGGCGGGCGACTTCCTCGAGTTCCCCAGCCTGGCGACCCTGCCGACGGGCGGCGTCCCGATCGTCTCGGCCACCGGCCCGCAGGGCGGCGGCTCGTGGTCCATCACGCTCTCGGCCGATCTTTACACCCTGGCCGGCATCTCTTCCACCTTCCCCGACATCCCGCAGTACTCGGTGGTCACGATCCAGCGCCAGCGCTCCTACGCGATCGTGACCAACACGAGCGTGACCCCCCACGACGTCGAGCTCTGGTGGTATCCCGCCACGACGACGATGAACACGTACTACGCGATCGCGAAGAACCTGCCGCAGATCTCGGGTGCGAACCCCTATCCCTTCTACCCGATCCCGAAGGTCTCGGGCTCGACCACCGACTACGTGGGCATCTCGCTGGCCCTGGCAATCCCGACCTCCGAGGGCGTCCAGATCCAGGCCGCCCAGTCGAAGTTCTATTCGAACAACGCCGTGAACGCGGTGTTCGCGAACAAGTCGACCACGTCCTTCGCCCAGGTCTACCTGCCGACCCCGACCCCGACCCCCTCGCCGACCCCGACCCCCTCGCCCACCCCGACCCCCTCGCCGACCCCGTCGCCGACCCCCTCGCCGACCCCAACCCCGTCGCCCACCCCGACCCCGACGCCGTCCCACACCC
>Ga0302314_10000966_pt1 | contig 53647 bp, 47 predicted proteins | sample III_Palsa_N2_3_FD_200533 | JGI IMG/M metagenome (GOLD analysis project Ga0302314, IMG submission 200533) | Peat permafrost microbial communities from Stordalen Mire near Abisko, Sweden - III_Palsa_N2_3 | ecosystem: Environmental > Terrestrial > Soil > Palsa > Peat permafrost | place: Sweden... | reverse complement strand
CGACAGCGCAACGCAGAGCGTGAGACCCGCTATTTGAAGCCATCGAATCATCTGAAAATCTCGCTGCGGCGCGGCTTGCCGCTCTGCAGGGGCTATGCTCCAATGCGTGAGCGTATGGACCAATGCAACTTCTTCCACCATCGATCCATCGGCAACTTTGAGTTGCCATCGATGCCGAACTTAATCGATCCCGTTGTTACCGATCAAGAATTGAGAAACCAAGCATGAGCAATGAACGTCCGTGGCTGGATCACTACCCGGCCGGCGTGCCAGCGCAGATCAATATCGACGATTACGCTTCGGTCGCGGCGGTGATCGACGAGGCTTTCACGAACTTTGCTGATCGCCCTGCCTTCACCAATTTCGGCAAGACGCTCAGCTATCGCGAAATTGACGAGTCGAGTCGGCAGTTTGCCGGTTACCTCACCGGTGTGCTGAAGCTCGGCAAAGGTGATCGCATCGCGATCATGCTGCCCAATGTGCTGCAGTATCCGATCGCGCTCTTTGGCGCCTTGCGTGCCGGTCTGGTGGTAGTCAACACCAACCCGATGTATACCGCGCGTGAGCTGCGGCATCAACTGGAAGATTCCGGCGCCAAGGCCATTCTGGTACTCGACAATTTCGCCGCGACGCTGCAGGAAGTGCTCGCGCAGACCCACGTACAACATGTCGTTACGACCGGCCTTGGCGATCTGCTGGGCGCGAAGGGTGTGTTGATCAACTTCGCGCTCAAGCACATCAAGAAGATGGTGCCTGCGTTCAACATTCCGCACGCCGTGCGCTTCCACGACGCTCTCGTACAAGGCAAGGCGCATCCGCTGAAACCAGTGCAGCTGAGTCACGACGATATCGCCTTCCTGCAATACACAGGCGGCACCACCGGCGTAGCCAAGGGCGCCATGCTGACGCACGGCAATATGGTCGCCAACATGCTGCAGGCCGGCGCGTGGTTTTCGGCCAAGATCCGGCCAGGCGAAGAGATCATCATCACTGCGTTGCCGCTGTATCACATCTTTGCGCTGACCTGTAATTGCTTCATCTTTCTGCGCTTTGGCGGACAGAGCATTCTCGTCACCAATCCACGCGATATGCCGGCTTTCGTGAAGGAACTGGCCAGCGTGAAATTCACCTCGATCACCGGCGTGAATACCTTGTTCAACGGCTTGCTGAACACACCCGGTTTTGATCGAGTGGATTTCTCTCACCTGCGCATGAGCTTCGGTGGTGGCATGGCCGTGCAGCGTACGGTGGCCGAAAAATGGCAAAAGGTTACCGGCTGCGCCTTGGTTGAAGGCTACGGCATGACCGAGAGCTCGCCGGTCGCCACCATCAATCCGCTGGTCGATGGCGCCCGTTTCAGCGGTTCGATCGGGCTACCCATTCCCTCCACCGAAATCGGCATTCAAGACGACGATGGCAAACCGCTGGCGATGGGCGAAGTTGGCGAAATTTGCATCCGCGGACCGCAAGTCATGAAGGGGTACTGGGAGCAGCCTGCCGAAACCAGCAAAGTACTCAGCAGCGATGGCTGGCTGCGTACGGGTGACCTCGGCCGCATCGACGAGACCGGCCTCGTCTATATCGTGGATCGCAAGAAGGACATGATTCTGGTGTCCGGCTTCAACGTGTATCCCAACGAGATCGAAGATACCGTGATGCAGAATCCGGGCGTGGCCGAAGTGGCTGCCGTCGGTGTGCCGGACGAACACTCCGGCGAAGTCGTAAAGCTGTTCGTGGTGCGCAAGGACCCGAACCTCACGGTCGAGGCACTCAAGGAGTTCTGTCGCGAAAACTTTACCGGTTACAAGCGACCAAAACTGATCGAATTCCGCGATGAGCTGCCGAAAAGCAACGTCGGCAAGATTCTTCGCCGCGAGCTGCGCGACGAAAAAAAGACGGCAGCCTGAGATTTATCAGTCGATCTTTATAAGAACGCCATGCCGCAGAAGCATGGCGTCACTCAACTGTCTTTCCAGTATTCGAGTATGTCGGCGTAACCGCCCAGCAGATTCCACAACGGCACTTGCTTGTCTTCGGGAATGTGGCTGTAGGAAAAGCCGATGTGATGATCGGAAATCCGGGCAACCGACGCCTCGAGATGGATGTGCAGGTTGTGGCCGAAGATCATATCGAGCACCCAACGCTGCCCCAGCTCGCCGGCCCAGCCGAGCGGGCGTCGCAGTAGGGCTCCGGTTGCCGAGATATCCACCAGCTCGGTCGGGTGCGACTCGTCATGTCGGCTCATCAACACTGTTGTCTCGATTTGCATTCGAGCAGGACGCAGTTGTTCCGGCTCTTTCCCACTATTTCCATTTTCGTTGATCGTCATCGTCTACCGTCCATTTTGCGCTCACGCTTGCCAGCCTCGACAAACGCTTGACCCCATCTTCCTGAAAGCGGCCTCTGCGTCATTGGGTAACTCTCGTCCACTCCCAATCATCGCATCCGCCACAGTCATTTGCGTGAAACGCTGATGCCTGAATTTTGAAACCAAAAACCAATTTTGCTGTTATGGCGAATGGCTAAGCAATCGGCGTGCCACTCGACGAAATGCATCATTTATGCCCATTTGACAGTACAAAAACACAGCAACTTTCCCAGTGAATCGGAAATCGTGAAGCGTTATACCAACTCAAATCCCTTCGCTCCGAATGCAGGCTCGTATTTCGCCTCACCCAACGGCATCAGACGTCACGCCATGCCGTGGACAGACGCTTTAGGTCACATCCGGCCCATCCACTCGCGCTACTGCATAAACGAGGTAACACGATATTTATCGATCAAGTAAAGGAAGGGCTGAAGCTGGCAGCCACCAAGTTGTAAGTGCAAATTAAGCGCATTGACTGGACTTGTCGCAAAGCAGCCGCTACTCTCTGGTTGCGCGCGGTTCCATGGGAACTAGGCATGTCGACAACACTCGATAGCCAATGGCAACTGCCGATGCTCTTAAATCGATCGATTGAACAGTCAGCGGCTTCCATTTAGCCTCACTGACCTGCGTACTTACCGCGGCTGACAACCCGGATCTGGCGCACAACGGTCGCCCGCGGCCCGCCTGACCGAACCACGACTGCGTGGATTCATCTTGCCCGTCGCGACGATGACGCTTGACGCGTGTCGACTGAACTGATTTTTGAAACAGGTGTAATCGGGGACGCCCCTCCGCCGTCTCGTTTCGAGTACGGATATTCCCCGGGTGGTATCGATCCCGGAATGATTCCGATCTGATGAATGCACTGCCAGCCGCTGAAGGCGGCCCAACGATATGTATTGATGAGCACTGAGCCAGTCGAGCCCGAGAGCCCGGTAGCCACACCAGCTGACGCATTCGCGTCGATACCGCAGCAGCAGGAAATGCCGCTGGCTATCGTTCGCGGGCAGCCGATGCTGCAGATGCCGCAGGATCTTTACATTCCGCCGGATGCGCTTGAAGTCATACTGGAAGCGTTCGAGGGACCGCTCGATCTGCTGCTGTACCTGATTCGCCGGCAGAACCTGGACATTCTCGACATACCGGTCGCCGAGATCACCCGGCAATACATGACCTACATCGAGCTGATGCGCGATGTGATGCGACTGGAATTGGCGGCCGAATACCTGCTGATGGCCGCGATTCTGGCCGAGATCAAATCGCGGCTGCTGCTACCGCGACCGCCGGCCGAAGAGGGGCTGGAGCTCGATCCACGGGCTGAATTGGTGCGACGTTTGCAGGAGTACGAACGGTTCAAGCGGGCAGCGGAAGATATCGAAACGCTGCCTCGGCTCGAACGCGACACTGTCGTGGCGCATGCGGAGGTGGGCGAGCGCAATGTCATCAAGTTGCCGCCGCCGCTGGAATTGACCGAGCTGCTGCTGGCATTGAAAGACGTGATGCATCGGGCGGAGTTGTTCGGGCATCACGCCATCAAGCGTGAGGCGCTCAGCGTGCGTCAGCGCATGGGCGAATTGTTGAGCCGGCTGGATGACGGCAATTTTCACCGTTTCGAAAATCTGTTCGACATCAGCGAAGGCCGCCTCGGCATCGTGGTGACCTTCCTGGCCATGCTGGAACTGGCCAAGGAATTGCTGGTGGATATTGTGCAGGAGGAGCCGCTGGCGCCGATTTACGTGAAGGCGAAAGTGAGTCAATCCGAGGAATACACGGAGACGGATACCGATGACGCGCGGCGAGATTCGGCATCGGTCGAGCCTTCGCTCATCGAATCGGGTTCCAAATAGCTGTACTCCAAATAATCGTGATCCAAATGAAGCGGCAATCAACCAGGCAACAACCATTGAATCGGCATCCGACCTAAGGCACATGCAGATCGAGCAACTCAAACCCATTATCGAGGCTGCCCTGCTGGCCTCCAGTCAGCCGATGACGGTTCATCAGCTGGGCGACATCTTCAACGAAACCGATGACGTCAGCCCCGAACTCATTGCCCGTGCACTCGAAGCGCTGGGCAGTGACTGCGACGGTCGTGGTGTCGAACTCAAGGAAGTAGCGTCCGGCTTTCGTTATCAGGTGCGTCAGGACGTACACGCCTGGATATCGCGGCTGTGGAGCGAAAAGCCCAGCCGCTATTCACGTGCCCTGCTGGAAACACTGGCGTTGATCGCCTATCGCCAACCGATCACGCGTCCCGAAATCGAACAGATTCGTGGTGTGGTGGTGTCGTCGAACATCATCAAGACAATGGAAGAGCGCGAATGGATCCGCGTGGTTGGCTACCGCGATGTGCCTGGCAAGCCTGCGCTGTTCGGCACGACCCGCGCCTTCCTCGACTACTTCAATCTGAAATCGCTGGACCAGCTGCCACCGTTGTCGGAAATCCGCGACATGGAAGATCCGCAGCTGCGCTTCGAGCAGGAGCCCCTGCCCGTGCGTATTGCGCGCGACCTGCCCATAGATCCAGATGGTGAAGACCTTACCGAAACGGACGTCGCGCAAACCTCCGAATCCGACGATACGAAGCACGACGAGACATTACACGTATCAACCGATGCTAGCCGTTATCACGAAAACACTGAACCCAAAGCCGACGCTGAGGCGACGGTCGACCCAATCGAATTAGACGAGCACCGCTCCGAAACGAGCGCGCGCACTGAGCTTCCCCCTTCCACTGCCGATGAGGCAGCGACCCCCGCGGACGTCGAACCCGACGACGCCGAACAAGATACCGAGGAGTACCGCGCATGAATGCGCCGCAAAAATCCGTTCTATCCCTGAAGCGCGAGCCACGCAACGAAGCCGAAGCCCAGTTGGAAGAGCGCCTGCACAAGGTGCTGGCCAACGCCGGACTCGGCTCGCGCCGCATGCTCGAGCTGCGCATTCAATCCGGTGAAGTCGAGTTGAATGGCAAGCCTGCCGAGATCGGCACCAGCGTACATGCCGGTGACCGCGTAGTCATCGATGGCAAACAGTTCGTCGTTGCCACCGATAACCGCGATGAGACCGAAGTGCTGGTGTATCACAAGCCCGAGGGCGTACTGACCACCCGCGATGATCCGGAAGGACGCCCGACCGTGTTCGAGCAGCTGCCGCGCCTCAAGGGTGCGCGCTGGGTCGCCGTCGGCCGACTCGACATCAACACCACCGGCTTGCTGCTGCTCACGACCGACGGCGAACTTGCCAATGCGTTGATGCACCCCAAGAGTGGCCTCGAGCGCGAGTATCTCTGCCGCGTGCATGGTGAAGTGCCTGACGAGATCATCGAAAAGCTGAAATCCGGCGTGGAACTGGATGACGGCCCCGCCCGTTTCGACGATATCGCCGTGATAAGCCGCGGTGGCAGTCACAGCTGGTTTCGGGTAGTTATCCGCGAAGGCCGCAATCGCGAAGTGCGCCGCCTGTGGGATTCCCAGGGTTTCCTGGTCAGCCGCCTCAAGCGCATCCGCTACGGCAGCATCGAACTGCCACGCGGCCTGCGCCGTGGCGATTGCGAAAACCTCGACGAGGCGGCCGTAAAGCAACTGCGCCAGACCACAGGCACCAGCATGCCGCAGCCCGTGTTGACGCTCAGCCCGGTACTGCACCAGCGCCGCGCCAACCGCAGCGTGACCGAATATCGCCCTGAGCGCGGTAGCAGCACTGCCTGGACAGCCAGCCAGGATGAAGGTCGCGAGCTGCGCGCCTACGACCGTATCCGCGAAGAACCGAGTCGCGGCCGCAAGCCGCCCAATCGCGGCGGCAAGGAAGTCAACGGCAACGTCGTTCGCCCTGAGCGCGGCGCCGGTGGCAAGGGGCGACGCGTAGCGCCAGGTCAGGAACTGCCATCGGTGCGCACCTGGTTTGCCGGTGAAAGCCGCGATGGTGCTGGTGGCGGCCGACCTGGCGGCACAGGTCCACGCGGTGGCGCAGCCGCTGGAAATCGTCGACCCGGCGGTGGCAAGCCGTTCGGCGCTCGACCGGGCGGCGAAAGTCGCGGTACCGGCGCCCCCTACAGCGGGTTCGGTGGCGATTCACGGGGTAACAGCGGCAACCGCAGCGCCGCAGGTCGCCCCGCTCAAGGAGCCCGTCCACAAGGTCAGGGTAATAGCAATCAGGCCAACGGAAATCAGGCATATGGCAATGGACGTCCAAGCGGCCAAGGCAGTGCTCGTCCGCAAGGATCAGGTCGTCCCCAAGGCCAAGGCGGAAACCGACCGCAGGGTGCTGGGCGGCCGCAGGGCCAGGGCGGCAATCGTCCACAGGGCGCAGGTCGACCGCAGGGCCAGGGTCAAGGTGGTCCTGGTGGTGGACGTCCGCAGGGACGTGGCGGCAACCGCGGCGGCAATCGCTGACCAGCTCGCGTAGTTCAGTTCAGCCGAAAACAAAAGCCGCCTGATGGCGGCTTTTGTTTTTCCATTAATAAACCCATCAGCTAGCTGATAGCCAGACGTTTCTTCACTGCTTCAGAGCGCCAATCGTCGCATCATCGAACTGGCGCGTAATCGGCAATCCGCGAATTTTCTGAAACTGGCTGATTGCGGTTGATGTACCAGGCCCGGAACCGCCGTCGACTTTGCTCTTGTACAAACCCGTGTCAGCGACAGAGAAATCGTCGGGCGACTTCGGCGCCCCATCTACCCCAAGCTTGCCGCCCGTCCCAAGGCCACCCTCAACGCTCTGCGGTGCGTAGGCGCGGACGGCCTGCGCCAGCTGGTTATAGGAATCCAGAAACGCAGCCGCAATGACCTTGCCTTCCGGCGTATCAACCCGGAATTGCACTGCAACGACATCAGAAAAAAACTACAAAGTAAGGCTGAACTCGTCGGCGTCCATCCAGGCTGGAAAGCGTTCGCGATGGGCGAGCAACGACACTGGATCGAGAGTGACTGTTACCACCTGCTCCTGCACACCCAATTCGAGCAGCGGGTCACCCAGCGGATCGATCACCGCGCTATCGCCAGCATAGGGAAGCTCGTTGCCGTCGACACCGACACGGTTCAGGCCAATCACGTAACTCAGATTCTCGATAGCCCGCGCGCGCAGCAACGTACGCCACGGCTGCCGACGTGGCGCCGGCCAGTTGGCCACAAAGATCGAGAGGTCGTAGTCCATGCCACCTGTTGCGGAGGCCAACCGCCGATTCCGCAGCCATACCGGAAAGCGTAGGTCGTAACAAACCTGCGGCAGGATGCGCCATCCCTTCAACTCGACAATCAAACGTTGATTGCCGCCGCCATAACGCGTGTGCTCGCCAGCCATGCGAAACAGATGACGTTTGTCGTACTGCAGGTAGCTGCCATCAGGCATCACCCACAAAAGCCGGTTGTAGACGGTATCGTTCTCGCGGATCGCCAGGCTGCCGCAGATCACCGCACCGACTTCAATCGCAAGCGAGCGCAGCCATGTCACACTCGCGCCGTCCATAGTCTCGGCGCTGGCGCGCGTGTCGTTGCTGAAGCCGGATAGAAAAGTCTCCGGCAGCACAATCAGGTCACTGCCTGCCGCCTGCCTGACGAGTGCGCCGTAATACTCGCGATTGGCCGGCGCGTCGTGCCAGCGTGTGGCGCCTTGCACCAGCGATACCTTCAGACTTTGCATCTCGGACGACATTATTTCCGGCACAGGCGTATTCATAGCTGGCACAGCCTTTCGGCGGCCGCATCCATGGTCGCGTCGCTTTTTGCAAAACACAGGCGAAGCAAACGTGTGCCTGGAGCGCTTTCGTAAAACGGCGTCAGCGGAATCGCGGCCACCCCACCCTGCAGCAACAGCCAACGACTGAAAGCCAGATCGTCCTCATCACGGATGGCTGAATAATCCACCAGCTGGAAATAACCACCCGGCACGTCAAGCAGCTTGAATCGCGATGGTCTCAGCAAGTCGCGAAAGCGATCGCGCTTGGTCTGGTAGAACGCAGGCAATTCCATATAGTGCTCAGGATGGTTCGCCATGAATTCCGCGAACGCGACCTGTGCCGGATGAAAGGTACAAAACGTGAGGTACTGATGCACCTTGCGGAACTCCGCCGAGAAAGCGGCCGGTGCAATCGCGTAGCCCAACTTCCAGCCAGTGCAATGATAGGTTTTGCCGAACGAGGAAATCACGAAGCTGCGATCGGCCAGCTCGGGATGCCGCAACACGCTCTCATGTTGGGCGCCGTCGTAAACGATGTGCTCGTAAACCTCATCGGACAAAACCACGATGTCGGTATCGCGAACGATGGAAGCGAGTTCTTCGAGATCGGCCGACGAAAGCACGGCACCGCTGGGATTGTGCGGGCTGTTGATCAGGATCATCCGGGTCTTGGGCGTTATCGCATCGCGCACACGCTGCCAGTCGATCGAAAAGGCTGGTACCGTCAGTGGAATGTGTACCGCCCGAGCGCCCTGTAGCTCGATCGCCGGTTCGTAACTGTCGTAGGCAGGATCGAACATGATCACTTCATCGCCCGCGCGCACCACGGCGGCGATGGCGGAAAACAGTGCCTCGGTAGCACCGGATGTCACCGTAATTTCCGTATCGACGTTGACCTTGCGACCGTAAAGCCGTTCCGTCTTCAGCGCGATCTGCTCACGCAACGGAGCGATGCCATGCATCGGTGCGTACTGGTTGCGGCCTTCGTTCATGGCCCGATTCAAACTGTCGCGCAACGGCTGCGGCGGCTCGAAATCCGGAAAACCCTGACCTAGATTGACCGCCTTGTGTTCCATCGCCAGTTGGCTCATGACCGTGAAGATGGTGGTGCCGACCTTGGGAAGCTTGGTATCGATGATCATCATTCAGCCGTATGGATGTCTATAGATAGATTGGGTCATTTAGCGTAGCGCATGGATCGCTGCGCGCAAGTCAGGAAGCTGGCGTCGATGTCACAGGAAGATCCTCTAGCGGACGCTTCTTGCACTGCTGATGCTTGATCAATGTGGCTGCCGGTAGACGCTCGGCCAGAAAATCGACCAGCGCGCGCACACCCGGCAGCATGCCGCGCCGGCTGGGGTAGACAAAATGCATGATGCCCTGGGGCACACTCCACTCGGGCAACACAACTTCCAATTCGCCTCGGGTGATCGCTGGCGCGCAGACAAATTCCGGCAACAGCGCGATGCCCATGCCACGTCGTGCGGCCTCCAGCAGCAAAGCGAAGTCACCGGTAATCAGGCGAGCCTGCATCTCCACGCTGACCTGCTTTCCATCGGCGCCAATCAGCTCCCATACCTGCGCGCCCTCATGCTCCCGCATGGACAACGCTGGCAGTTGAGCGAGTTCATCAGGTTTTGTCGGACGCCCCTGACTATCGAGAAGGATCGGACTGGCTACTAACAAAGTATTGCCCTGGCCAAAGCTGCGAACCACCAGATTGGCATCCGTATCAAGCTTTGAGCGGACCCGAATGGCCAGATCGAAGCCTTCGCCGATGACATCAACACGACGGTCACTCGATGTTACGCGGACCAGCATTTTCGGATACTGCGCAAGGAAATCCGGCAATACATGGGCAAGCACGGTCTGAACCAGCGAGACCGGACAGCTCAGCCGAACCACGCCACGCGGCTCGGCGCGCAGTTCATCGACGGCGTCCTGTGCGGCCTGGGCCTCTTCCAACACGGCGCGACAGTGTCCGTAAAACCGCTCACCCACTTCGGTGACGACAAAACGACGTGTGGTTCGCTGCAGCAGGCGCACACCCAACCTTTCCTCCAACTGGGCCACGCGCTTGCTGAGCCGCGACTTGGGTACGCCCAACGCCCTGCCCGCTGCAGAAAAACCACCGTGATCGACCACGGCGGCAAAAAAGTAGAGGTCGTTGAGGTCCTGCAAGGCACCCGCCAATACCGTCATGATCGTTTCCTTGAAAGAACGACTCGTTCGATTATCGCCATCTTATCGCCACATTGTTCTGAATGTATGGTGATTGTATTGCCGGGCAACCGGCGCACTGAGACACTCCAATGAAACTTCTTCATATTGATTCCAGCGCATTAGGCGGTTACTCGGTTTCGCGCCAGCTAAGCGCCGATATCGTAGCCGAGCTCAAGCGTCAGACTCCTGATGTTGAAATCAGCTACCTCGACCTTGCCGCTGAGCCGCTCGCGCATTGGACACCTGCCGTCGCAGACGCCAGCACCGCCGAAGCCACCTTGGGTAATGCGCTGGTGGAAGGGTTTTTAGCGGCGGACGTCGTCGTTATAGGCGCGCCGATGTACAACTTCGGTATTTCCAGCCAGTTGAAGGCATGGATTGATCGCGTCGCTGTGGCTGGCAAGACCTTTCGCTACACGGAAAACGGCGTTGAAGGCCTGGCCAAAGGCAAGCAGGTGATCATTGCATCCAGCCGCGGTGGAATGTACGTCGAGGGCCCGTTTGCAGCTTTTGACCATCAGGAAACCTACTTGCACGCGGTGTTCGGCTTCATCGGCGTCACCGACCTCACCTTCGTACGCGCCGAAGGGGTCGCCATCAGCCCTGAAAACAAAGAGCAAGCACTTAAATCGGCGCAAAGCTCGATACCTTCGATCGTTACAAAGCTGGCAAAAGCCGCCTGAGTTCAACAAATCGAGCACGAAACCAACGGCCCTGCGGGGCCGTTTTTCGTTTAGGTCTTTCTAAACATCAATAAAAACAGTGATGTGGATCTATAGGCCATCAGTCATGTTGCCAAAGTGCGTCTCTACTATTGACGACTATTGTTTTGGTGTTATAGTTAACTACAACACCGGTTAACGAGTTCACCAAGGAGAGTCGTCATGAAAGCACTGAATCAGAAACTGATCGCCACCGTCGCCGCCGTACTGCTGACTTCCGCCAGTCTGATGACGACGGCCACCTTGAGCATGGCTCCACAAAATGCCGACGCCCAAGAGATCAATGCAAACGAAATCCATGGGCTCAAAGTCACCAATCTGCGCGAAGTGATTGTTCATCCAAGCGCCAGCGAGTTGCGCTCTGCCAGCCTTCTTACCGACATCGGCGCCGCTGGCTTCGCCTCGCTCGGGCGGATTGGCACGGATGGTGGCGCCACGCAGTTGAGCCTGCTCGGGTCACAGCTGGCCATGCCCTACTATTCGTTTGGCAACAAGTTCGGCCGTATCAGCAAGGAATAATTGAATGACCATTACCTGGAACGACAGCGTCCCGATCTACCGCCAACTGCACCAGCGTGTCGTGGCGATGATCCTGGACGGCGCCTTGAACGAAGGTGACCCGCTGCCGTCGGTACGCCAGGTGGCCGCGGATTTTCAGATCAATCCGTTGACCGTTTCAAAGGCGTACCAGGAGCTGGTCGACGAACAACTGGTTGAAAAACGGAGGGGCTTGGGCATGTTCGTTATTGAAGGCGCTCGTGAAGCGCTACTGAAATCGGAACGCGAGCGCTTTTTGCGCGAAGAGTGGCCCGTGCTGTTTGCACGACTGCAGCGGCTGGGCCTGGATCTCAAGACCCTGCTGCGCGAAGCCGGCACGCATGGCGACGCCAACGTCAACGACAAGGAACCATCATGAGCGCGGTGATTACAGCCACTGGCCTGAGCAAGCGCTACAAAAACTCGGTGGCGCTGGACAACGTGAGTTTCCAGATTCCCGCGGGACGGATCGTCGGCCTGATCGGACCCAACGGCGCCGGCAAGACCACGGCGCTGAAAGCCATTCTCGGCCTGACCGACTTCTCCGGCCAGCTCAACGTACTCGGCCTCGATCCGCGCAAGCAGCGCGACAAGCTGATGGAACAGGTCTGCTTCATCGCCGACGTGGCGGTGCTACCGCGCTGGCTGCGAGTAAGCGAAGCGGTTGACTTTGTCGCCAACGTGCATCCGCGGTTTGATCGCGCCAAGTGCGAAGCCTTTCTCGCCCGCACCAAGCTCACACCTTCGATGCGCGTGCGACAGATGTCCAAGGGCATGATCGTGCAGTTGCATCTGGCGCTGGTGATGGCTATCGACGCCCGCCTGTTGATACTCGATGAGCCGACGCTGGGCCTCGACATCCTCTATCGCAAGCAGTTCTATCAAAACCTGCTGGAAGACTACTTCGACGAAAACAAGACCATCATCGTCACCACCCATCAGGTGGAAGAAGTCGAACATATCCTCACCGACCTCATGTTCATCCGCGACGGCAAGATCGTGCTGGATTCCGACATGGATGCGATTGGCGAGCGCTTTATCGAAGTGATGGTCAACGGCGATCGTGCCGAGGCAGCCCGCGCCCTGAAGCCGCTCGACGAGCGTCAGGTGTTCGGCAAAAGCATTTTTCTGTTCGACGGCGTCGAGCGGTCAACCCTGGAGGCAATGGGCGAAGTCCGTCGACCATCCGTCAGTGACTTGTTCGTCGCCACCATGAAGGGAACCTACGCATGAAAACCTTCTACTGGCTCGTTAAACGCGAATTCTGGGAACACCGCGGCGGTTTTTTCTGGGCGCCCCTGATTAGCGGCGGTGTCTTTCTAGTGCTGAACATCATGGCGCTGATCACCGGCGAAGTACTCGGTGGTCGTGGCAGCACGCACTTCAATATTGCCGGTGGCCTGAACCTCAACGGCCATCTGGATGCCGACATGCTGGGCAAGATCGGGGCGGGACTGGACATTGCGATGTACGTGGCCGCCGGACTGGTACTGATGATCATGGCGATCATCGTGTTTTTCTACTGCCTCGGCTCGCTATACGATGACCGCCGTGACCGCAGCATCCTGTTCTGGAAATCACTGCCGATTTCGAATCGCGATACCGTGTTGTCTAAAGTCGTCAGTGCCACGATCGTTGCGCCGGCCATTGCCTGCCTGTTTGGTACCTGCGCCGGCCTGCTACTGCTGCTGATCGCCGCATTCACCGCCTCGCTGCATGGCTTGAATATGTGGCAACTGTTGATGAATTCGCACCCGCTAATGGTCGCCATCAACCTGATCACGCTGATTCCGCTGTATGCGATCTGGGCATTGCCGACCGTGGGCTGGCTGATGTTCTGCTCGGCCTGGACGCGCAGCAAGCCGTTCCTTTGGGCTCTGCTGGCACCGCTGGCCGCCGGCGTGATCGTGAGCTGGTTTGGTCTGATGGGCCTGTTCAATCTCGGCTCGGGCTGGTTCTGGAAGAACATTGTCAGCCGCATGCTGTTGAGCCTGATACCGGGTGGCTGGATTCGTGACACCACACCGATCGACAACGAGCCGCACGATCCATCGGTGTTGCTCGATCACATCGGGCTGGCCCACAACTACGCCGCCCTCGCCTCGCCCGATCTGTGGATTGGCGCCGTCGCCGGCATCGCACTGATCACCACCGCGATCTGGTTCCGCCGCTGGCGCGACGACAGCTGATTTTTCTGATTTTCGATCGAATTCGAGACAAGGAGAACACTCGTGAAACCCATCACTTACAGCGCCCTCGCATTCATCCTGCTACTGCCCCTGACCGCTTGTGGCCAATCCGGCTCACAGCCTGGCGCTGCCGACAATGCAGCATCGGCAACAAAGGACGCCAGCGAACAAACCTCGTCGGTCATTTCCGGAGAGATCCAGAAGGCGATGCAGGAAGCCAAGCAGGAGCTGGCCACCAAGAATATCGATGTCGATAGCGTTCACATCAGCGGTAACCACCATAGCAACGACAACTCGCGTCCCAAGGCCGAGATCACACCTCAGGGCGATCTGTTGATCGCGGGCAAGAAGGTGGCGGCCACGCCGGCACAACAGACGCTGCTGCTGGACTACCGCAAGCAGATTGTCGGTATTGCCGAAACCGGCATGGACATCGGCACACAGGGCGCCGATCTGGGCGTCAACGCGGCCAAGCAAGCCGTGTGGGGCGCGCTAACCGGCAAAAGCGACAAGGACATCGAAGCAGCGATCAAGCCACAAACTGACAAGATCGAAGCCTCCGCCGCCAAGCTCTGCCTGCGCCTGCCCGACCTGCTATCCGCCCAACAGAAACTGGCCGCGGCGATGTCCGAGTTTCGGCCTTACGCAACCATGCAGCAGAAGGACGTCGACGATTGCGGCAAGGACATGAAGGACAAGGACGGCAAGAAAGGCGTCGCGGTGTTCTCCGACTGATCGGCACAAGCACTAGGCTCCGGTAGGTCGAAGTGAGCTCAGTCAATGCTAAAACATGCCACGCGCACCCACCGCTACTACCGCTGGAACGATGCAATAAAGATGACTTACGTTATCGGGCTCAAGACAACTCATTAAGGGCCAATCACTTTATGAAACCACGCACGCTTGCCAAACTGTTGATCTCTGGACTGCTGCTATCAACGACGCTTAGCGCACAAAGTCTTTATTCGTTTGTCGTCAGCCGAGCAACTTCTTCAGATCGCCATTGATACGCAGGTAAGCGCTGACCAACAAAAGACTGGCCTGGACTGCCAGAACCGCGTTCGACTATCGACCAATAAAGAAACTGGAGCAAATCCTCATGCCCGCCTTGCATAGCAAGTGCCTGATATTCGCACTCATCGCCCTGGTGTCGGGCTGCCAAGACCGCACAACAACAACGACCGTAGTCACCGAAAACTCCAGCATGATGAATGGCTATATTTCGCTGAAAGACAATACGGTCGTACTCAGACCCGACGGCGTTCCGCAAGCCATCATCAGCGCCGCTGGCGACTTCACCATCGACGGCGACGCAGTTGTAGTTTCGCCAGACCAACGCAGCCTGTTCAAAAACTACTACAGCGGCGTGCTGGCAATCCGTGATCACGGTATTGCCACCGGTGCGGCCGCCGCAGGAATAGCAGGAACCGCGTTGAGCAGCGTCGCCCAGGGTCTGGCCAATGGCGAGACCAAGAATATCGATGCAGAGGTGAGTGCCAGCAGGGCGAAGGTCGAAGCCCAGGCCGAAAATATCTGTCGCGACCTGGCGCAAGCTTATGCTGCTCAGGAAAGTCTGGCGACTCAACTCGATGCGTTCAAAGCTTACGCGGTAATCAAGGGCGACGAGGCAGATGACTGCCTGCACAACGTTAAAGGTAACCGGCACGATCAATAACGCGACATTGATGCAGCGACAGCATTGGTTTCCTTCACATCGATGCGACGATCACCTGTCGTGAATGCCGCCACGCGTCAAGCTCAGCGGATCGAGCAGCTTCTTCAACTCGTCCTTCGATAGCCCGGTAGTTTCCAGCGCCACGTCGATGATCGGGCGATGCTCCTTGTATGCCTGCTTGGCGGTCGCGGCGCCCTTTTCGTAGCCGATCACCGGGTTGAGCGCCGTCACCAGAATCGGATTCATAGCCAGCGCCTGATTCACCCGGTCGGTATTCACCTTGAAGCCTGCAATGGCCTTGTCGGCCAGCAGGCGGGACACGTTGGCCAGGATGCCGATCGACTGCAGCAGGTTATGCGCGACCAGCGGCAGCATCACGTTGAGCTGAAAATTACCGGACTGTCCCGCAATCGTGATCGATGCATCGTTGCCGATCACCTGCGCGGCAACCATCGCGGTCGCCTCGGGAATTACCGGATTGACCTTGCCCGGCATGATCGACGAACCCGGCTGCAGCGCTGGCAGCTCGATCTCGCCCAGACCAGCCAGGGGACCGGAATTCATCCAGCGCAGGTCGTTGGCAATCTTCATCAGCGCGACGGCCAGCGTCTTCAGCTGGCCGGACAACTCCACGGCAGCGTCCTGAGAAGCCATACCTTCGAAATAATTGCTGGCCGATTCAAACTTCACGCCGGTGAGCTTTTTCAACTGCACCGCCATCGCCGGCCCGAACTTCGGATCGGCGTTGATGCCGGTACCTACCGCGGTGCCACCCTGCGGCAGGCGACGCATACGCTTGAGGCTGTCCTCGATACGCTCGATCGTCGAGGCAATCTGTGCCGACCAGCCGGACAACTCCTGACCGAAGGTAATCGGCATCGCATCCATCAAATGCGTGCGGCCTGTCTTGGCGACTTTCTTGAGCTGGCGCGAACGACGGTCCAGCACGCGCTGCAAGTGTTTCAGTGCCGGCAACAGCTTTTCGCTGACGGTGAGCGTGGCGCTGACGTGGATCGCGGTGGGAATCACATCGTTGGAGCTTTGCCCATAATTGACGTGATCGTTGGCATGCACCTTGGTTCCAGCCTTCACCGCCAGATGCGCAATGACCTCGTTGGCATTCATGTTGGTGCTGGTGCCCGAGCCGGTCTGGAAGATATCGATCGGAAACTGTGCGTCGTATTCGCCATTGGCCACCGCCAGCGCGGCTTTTCCGATCGCGCTGGCCTGGTTTTTTTTCAGATAGCCCAACGATAGGTTGACGTCGGCGGCGGCGGCCTTGATCAAGCCGAGCGCACGAATAAATTCACGCGGCAAGTGCAAGCCGGAAATAGGAAAGTTATCGATCGCGCGCTGGGTTTGTGCACCATACAGCGCATCAATAGGCACCTGCAGCTCGCCCATGCTGTCGTGCTCGATCCGGAATTTGCTCATTGCTGCCGTCCTGTTTTTCGAAAAGGGTGTCTTGAAGAAAAATCGATGGAGCGTTCTTTCACGATAGGCCTGATCCTCGACAATTCAAGAGCCAGCCCCCGACGATACGAAACGGCGCAGCATCCGCACGTTGTAGAATGTGCGCTTTGCCGCCTAACGGAACCGTCGATGTCATCCCACGCCCTGACCGCCCTGTCCCCACTGGATGGCCGCTACGCCAGCAAGGTCGAGCCGCTGCGTCCGATCTTCAGCGAGTTCGGCCTGATGCATCGCCGGGTGCACGTTGAAATCGAATGGCTGCTGGCGCTGGCGGCCGATGCACAAATTATCGAACTGCCAGCGTTCACCGCCGCGCAGATCAAGACGCTCAAGGCCATCGCGACCGATTTCAGTGTCGATGATGGCGCACGTATCAAGGCGATCGAGGCCACCACCAATCACGACGTCAAAGCGGTCGAGTATTTCATCAAGGAAAAACTGGGCGCCGACGCCAGCCTGAAACAGGCACTGGAGTTCGTACACTTCGCCTGCACCAGCGAGGACATCAACAATCTGTCCTACGCACTGATGCTGCGCGACGCACGCGAACAGGTGCTGCTGCCAATGTTCGAGGGAGTCATTACGCAGCTGCGCGAGCTTTCGCACGCCAACGCCGCGCTGCCGATTCTGTCGCGCACGCACGGCCAGACCGCTTCGCCCAGCACGCTAGGCAAGGAAATCGCCAACGTGGTCGCGCGCCTGCAGCGTCAACGCAAGCAGCTCGCCGCGGTGGAAATTTCCGGCAAGATCAACGGTGCCGTCGGCAATTACAACGCGCACGCCATTACCTATCCGGAAGTGGACTGGCAGCAATTTTCGCAGCGCTTCATCGAAAGCCTCGGGCTCGAAGTGAACGCCTATACCACCCAGATCGAACCACACGATGGCGTGGCCGAATACTGCGATGCGGTGCGCCGCGCCAACATCATCCTGATCGATCTGGCACGCGATATCTGGGGTTACATCTCGCTGGGCTATTTCAAGCAGACGCTGAAAGCTGGCGAAGTGGGATCCTCCACGATGCCGCACAAGGTCAATCCGATCGACTTCGAGAATGCCGAGGGCAACTTCGGACTGGCCAACGCCCTGCTCGGCCACTTCGCGGAAAAACTGCCGATCAGCCGCTGGCAGCGCGATCTCACCGATTCGACCGTGCTGCGTGCGCTGGGCACCGCGTTCGGCCACACGCTGATCGCGCTCGAATCGTTGAAGAAGGGACTGGGCAAGCTGACCGTCAACGCCGATCGCCTCGCTGCCGATCTTGACGCCAGCTGGGAAGTGCTGGCCGAAGCCGTCCAAACCGTGATGCGGCGCTATGGGCTGCCCGAGCCGTACGAGCAGCTGAAGGCGTTGACCCGCGGTCAGGGTATTACCCGCGAGTCGATGCACACCTTTGTCAGTTGCCTTGATCTACCGGCAGATGCAAAACAGCGGTTGCTGGCACTCACGCCGGGCAGTTATATCGGTCTGGCGGATGAACTGGCCAAAGCGATCTGATCTGCCGCCTTTGGACGCAGGCCGCCACAGGCATTAAACGAGTGATCTGCCCGGTCTGATCACGCACAGCTACAATCTGCGGATGGCCAACTCCAAACTACCCCCAAAGTCACTGCCGCTCGAAGTTCGCGGCAGCACGAAGCATCCGCTCGGCATGAGTCCGGCACACTTTCTGCGCGACTATTGGCAGAAGCGACCGTTACTCATCCGCAACGCGTTCCCCGATTTTGAGCCGCCGCTGCAACCGGACGATCTGGCCGGACTGGCCTGTGAGCCCACCGTCCTGGCGCGACTGATCGTGCACGATGAAAAGCGCGATCGCTGGCACGTCAATCCCGGCCCCCTGAGCGAAGATGATTTCGCCAAAACGCCGAAAGACCATTGGACGCTACTCGTCCAGGACGTCGATAAATGGGACGCCGACGTGGCCGCGTTGCTAGAGCCTTTCAGTTTCCTGCCGAGCTGGCGCGTCGACGACATCATGATTTCGTACGCTGAAGAAGGCGGTGGCGTCGGCGCGCATGTCGACCAGTACGATGTGTTCCTGCTGCAGGGTCTGGGCCAACGGCACTGGGCCATCAGCACCGATCCAGGCGCGCCGAAGGATTTTCGCCACGACGTGGAGCTGAAGCAGCTCGCCCATTTCGAATCGACCCACGAATGGATGCTTGATCCGGGCGACATGCTTTATCTGCCACCCGGCGTGCCACATGACGGCGTGGCGTTTGGCGGACCGTGCATGACGTTCTCGATAGGCATGCGTGCGCCGTCGCAAGCCGAACTTACTGGCGACCTCGCCGACCATATCGCGGAGCATCTGCCGGAAGAACTACGGTACGCCGACCCCGATCTGACGCCAGCCAAAGCAACCGGCGAGATCGACCGCGCGGCCATGGAACGCCTGAAAACCGCCCTGCCGTTCGCCGCCGCGCTGAACGATGCGATGCTGCGCGACTGGTTTGGTCGATTCATCACCCGCTACCGCAACGCTCAGGTTCCGGTGCCTTTGGACAAACCATTCGACGATGCCGCGCTCGGCAAGCAGCTCGATGCCGGCGCCACCCTGCTGCGACATCCGTGGTCGCGCATGGCGTGGACACGCGCGAAGTCCAACGGCACGCTTTATGTGAGCGGTCACGCGTATCCGGCTACAACGGCACTTGCGCAACAACTGTGCGAACAACGCGAGTTTGTTGTCATACACAAACCCAATGTCGTCGAACGCACGCTGCTGCTGGCGCTGGTCAACGATGGCCACCTGCTGGTCAGGAAACCCCGTCGCCGGTGAAACTGCAGAACTTCCATGTCGATGTCGCCCACTGGTCGCGCGAGCGCGATCACGAAGCGTTACTCGGCATTCGCCAACAGGTTTTCGTGGTTGAGCAAGGCGTGCCTGAAGCGCGCGAACGCGATGGGCTAGATCCCGATTGCTGGCATGTGCTGGCCCGCAACGAAGCCGGCCAGCCTATCGGCTGCGCGCGACTGTCGCCCGAGCACAAGATCGGCCGCATGGCGGTGCTGAGCGAATGGCGTAGCCAAGGCGTCGGCATGGCGTTGCTGCGCGAACTCATCGCACGCGCCCGCACGCTGGGCTGGGGCGAAGTCACCCTCGCGGCGCAGGTCAGTGCGATGGGTTTCTATGAGCGCGAGGGTTTCATCGCCCATGGTGACGTGTTCGACGATGCCGGCCTGGCGCATCGTTCCATGTCGTTGAAGCTTGCGACCACCGCCAGCGATGAAGCAGAACCGGTTCGCGATATCGAGGCACTGCCAGTCACCAACCGCATCGAAACCGCAGCCGCACGCAAGCAAGTGTTGAGCGATGCGCGCTACCGGCTCTCCATCCACTTGCCTCTGCTCGGCAACGACATCTATGCCAGCGCAGATGAACTGGCCGAATTCCGGCGTATTGCAATCTCCGGTCGTCACGCGCAGATCCGCATCCTGCTGCACGATCCGGCTGCGGCGCTACGCAACGATCATCGCCTGATCGCCCTGGTGCAGCGCCTGCCCAGTGCCATGCAGATCCGCATGCCAACCGAAGAGGCTGACCTCGGCGACATCTCGGCCTATCTGCTCAACGATGTTGGCGGCTATGTGTTCCTGCCCGAAGCCGACCGCCCACAAGGTCGCGCGGCGCGAAATGATCGCGCCTCCGCCGCGCCTCTGCAGAAGCACTTTGATGAGCTGTGGGAGCGATCGGAGCGCGCCGGCGTGCTGCAGACGCTCAATATCTAAGCCTCATCGAGTTATCGATAGGCAATCGGCTGAACATGAGCTGGCCCAAGGTTTTTGCTGGTACAACGTCGGCGGGAGTCACAAAGCGTGTAAAAACACTGGTTGCCGGGAACATGCCCCAGATACGCCAGCGCCGATACCTGCGTACTTGACACTTTCTAGCGTTTTTGGGTTGCCGCGCCGCAGCAGGCAAAGGGTATAATTGTTCGGCTTTCTCCCAGTCATCCGTTGGGGGAGTCCTGCCGGGCTTGCATTACTGGCAGACAACCGCGACTTCACAGTCACACGGATGGTTGCAAGCATTCCTTCCCTGCCGGTGGTGACGTGAGTACTAATCTGATCCGCGAGTTTTTCGACTCTTCGCAGCTCGCTGGCGGCAACGCCGATTACGTTGAATCCCTTTACGACTCCTGGCTCACCGACGCATCGTCGGTGTCGTCCGACTGGAGCCGCTACTTCGAAACGTTCAAGGGCCGTGAGTCGGGTGATGTTTCCCACGTGCCGGCGATTGCACGCATCGAGGCCGCCCAGAAGCAACGTCACAACGGCGCCACGCCGGTATCTACCAGCGACGACGAGCATGCGCGCAAGCAGGCGGGTGTGCTGCGATTGCTCACGGCTTACCGCTCGCGTGGTCATCTCGCCGCCGAGCTGGACCCGTTGGGCCTGACCGAAAAAATGCCGGCACCGGACCTTGGGCTGGCATTTCATGGCCTCAGCGACGCCGACCTCAACACCGAATTCGATACCGGCAACTATGCGGGCGATGGACAGCGACTGAAGCTGGGCGAGCTGCTGACGCGTTTGCAGAAAACCTACGCCAGCACGATCGGCGCCGAGTTCATGTACATCAGCAACCATGAGCAGCGTAACTGGATCTACAGCCGCCTCGAACAGAAGGCTGGCAAGAGCGGCCTGGACAAGGCTGGCAAGCAGCGCGTGCTGGACTGCCTCAACGGCGCCGAAGGTCTGGAGCGCTACCTGCACACCAAGTATGTCGGCCAGAAACGCTTTTCGCTGGAAGGCGGTGACAGCCTGATCCCGATGATCGACGACGTGGTACGTGCCGCCGGCGACAACGGCATCAAGGAGCTCGTGATCGGCATGGCGCATCGCGGCCGCCTCAACGTGCTGGTCAATATCCTCGGCAAGGCGCCCAAGACCCTGTTCGACGAGTTCGAGGGCCGCTTCGAGCACCCGGACGATCCGGCGCACTCGGGCGACGTGAAGTACCACATGGGCTTCTCCGCCGACATCAAAACGCCGAAGGGCGGTGTGCACGTGGCGCTGGCTTTCAATCCGTCGCATCTGGAAATCGTCAATCCGGTCGTCTCCGGTTCCGTGCACTCGCGCCAGACCCGTCGTCGCGACACGATGCACGAGAAGTCGATGGCCGTGATCATCCACGGCGATGCCGCGATGGCCGGTCAGGGCGTGAACATGGAGTTGTTCAACATGTCACAGGCCCGTGGTTTCAAGATCGGCGGCAGCCTGCACATCGTCATCAACAACCAGGTTGGCTTTACCACCTCGAACCCGCAAGACGCCCGCTCCACCCTGTACTGCACCGACCTGGCCAAGATGGTCAACGCGCCAGTGTTCCACGTTAACGGTGACGACCCGGAAGCGGTGATCGAAGTCACTCGGCTGGCCTATGAATTCCGCAAGACGTTCCGCAAGGACGTCGTCATCGATCTGGTCTGCTATCGCCGCCACGGCCATAACGAGGCCGACGAACCGGCGGCAACGCAACCCGTGATGTATCAGATCATCCGCAAGCGGCCAACGACGCGTGACCTCTATGCGCAGAAACTGGTGAAGGAAGGCCTGCTGGTTGACGGCGAGCCACAGAAGCAGCTCGAGGCTTATCGCGATCGGCTGGAAGCCGGTGCACCGATGGCTGACCTCGACCCGTCGCCGAACCGCGATGATCCGGTCGACTGGGCGCGCTTTGTCGGTGGCAAGCTGTCGACGCCAACCGATACGACGGTGCCGAAAAAGAAACTGCAGGAACTGGCCGACCAGATCCTGACCCTGCCTGCCGATATGACGCTACAGGCGCGTGTGGCCAAGATCTATGACGACCGCCGCAAGATGGCCGCCGGTGAACAGGCCGCTGATTGGGGCTTCGCCGAGAACCTGGCTTACGCCACGTTGATCGATGGCGGCCACGACCTGCGCATGGTCGGCCAGGATTCCGGCCGCGGCACGTTCTTCCATCGCCATGCCGTGTTGCATGACCAGAAGGATGGCCACACCTATCTGCCACTGGCTACGATTCGCGACGGCGCTGACGTCGAGGTGATCGACTCGTTGCTCAGCGAAGAAGCGGTGATGGCGTTTGAATACGGCCACTCCACCACCGATCCGGACACGCTCAACATCTGGGAAGCGCAGTTCGGCGATTTCGCCAACGGCGCGCAGGTGGTGATCGATCAGTTCATCAGTTCCGGCGAAGCCAAGTGGAATCGCCTGAGCGGTCTGGTACTGCTATTGCCGCACGGCTACGAAGGCCAGGGCCCGGAGCATTCATCCGCGCGTCTGGAACGCTTTCTGCAGCTGTGTGCCATGGAGAACATGCAGGTCTGCGTGCCGACCACACCGGCGCAGGACTTCCACATGATCCGTCGCCAGATGCTGCGCCCGGTGCGCAAGCCGCTGATCGTGATGACGCCAAAATCCCTGCTGCGCCACAAGCTGGCCGTGTCGAGCATGGACGAGCTGGCCAACGGCAGCTTCCAGCTGGTGATCGGCGAGCATCGCGATCTGCCTGCGAAGAAAGTGAAGCGCGTCGTGCTCTGCTCCGGCAAGGTGTATTACGACCTGCTGGAAGAATCCGAGAAGCGCGAACTGAAAGATGTCGCCATCGTCCGCGTGGAGCAGCTCTATCCGTTCCCGCGTGCCGAAGTCACCGCCGAACTCGATAAGTATCCGGGCGCCAAGGAAGTGTTCTGGTGCCAGGAAGAACCGATGAATCAGGGCGCGTGGTTCCAGATCCGTCATCACCTGCAGGCCTGCGTCAGCAGCAAGCACAGCCTCTCGTACGCAGGACGCGCCCGCTCGGCTGCACCGGCTGCCGGCCACCTCAACACTCACGTTGCCGAACAAGCAGCACTGGTCGAGCAGGCGCTTGTCGCGCCGGTCGGCACCGATCACTCAGTCGAATAAACGAATAAAACTTAGGATTACTAATGTCCATCGAAGTCAAAGTCCCCGTTCTGCCTGAGTCGGTCTCCGACGCGACCATCGCCACCTGGCACAAGAAAGCCGGCGACGCGGTGAAGCGCGACGAGAACCTGGTCGATCTCGAAACCGACAAGGTGGTGCTGGAAGTGCCCTCGCCGGTCGACGGCGTACTGAAGGAAATCAGGCACGAAGTCGGCGACACGGTGAATAGCGAGCAGATCATCGCGATCATCGAGGAAGGCGCCGCCGCTGCGCCAGCCAAGGAAGAGCCGAAGGCCGAAAAGCCTGCCGCGGCCAAGGCCGAAGAGCCAAAAGCCGAAAAGACGTCCAGCAAGGGCAACGACGATCTGTCACCCGCCGGCCTGCGTGTGGCCACCGAACAGAAGATCGACGCCTCCAAGGTCGAAGGCACCGGTCGCGATGGCCGCGTGACCAAGGAAGATCTGGTCAATTACAGCAAGGACGGCGGCGCTGCGAAGGCTGCTCCGGCCCCCGCCAAGCCCACCCCAGGCTCACGTCCGGAAGAACGCGTGCCGATGACGCGCATGCGCGCCAAGATCGCCGAACGCCTGATGCAGTCGAAGAACTCGATTGCCATGTTGACCTCGTTCAACGAAGTGAACCTGGCCGAGGTAGTGAAGATCCGCAAGGCACTGGGTGAATCGTTCCAGAAGACCCACGGCATCAAACTCGGTTTCATGAGCTTCTTCGTCAAGGCGGCAGCCGAAGCGCTGAAGCGCCACCCGGTAGTCAATGCCTCGGTTGATGGCAACGATGTGATCTATCACGGCTACCAGGACATCTCGATCGCCGTGTCCACTGAAAAGGGCCTGGTGACGCCGGTGCTGCGCGACGTGCAGAACATGGGCTTTGCCGAGATCGAACAAGGTATCGCCAACTACGCCAAGAAGGCGCGTGACGGCAAGCTGGGCCTGGACGATCTGCAGGGCGGCACATTCACCATCACCAATGGTGGAACCTTCGGCTCGCTGCTGTCGACCCCGATCGTGAACCCGCCACAGAGCGCCATCCTGGGCATGCATACGATCAAGGATCGCGCCATCGTCGAGAACGGTCAGGTCATCGTCGCACCAATGATGTACATCGCCATCTCCTACGACCACCGCATCATCGATGGCAAAGATGCCGTGCTGTTCCTGGTCGACATCAAGGATCAGCTTGAGAATCCGCAGCGGATGTTGCTAGGTCTCTAATCTCTAATCGCCGCCCCCGGCGATTAGAAAATAGATAACGAAGCTCTGGTGCCGAAATATCGCTGATGCAAGCGTTTTTCGAGTTGTTTTGACAGCGACCGGAACACATATCTGCCTCACCAGCGAGCGCTGACTCGCCAGCAAGGAACCAAGTCATGAGCGACAAATTCGATGTCATCGTCATCGGCGGCGGCCCGGCCGGTTATCACGCCGCCATCCGCGCCGCACAGCTCGGCCTGAAGACGGCCGTGATCGATGCCTTTGTCGGCAAGGACGGCAAACAGGCGCTGGGTGGCACCTGCCTCAACGTCGGTTGCATTCCGTCGAAGGCGTTGCTGGATTCGTCCAAACAGTTCTACAACCTGGCGCACAACCTGCCCGCGCACGGCATCAGCGTGGAGAACGCCAAGGTCGACCTGAAGACCTTTATCGGCCGCAAGGAAAAGATCGTCAAGCAGTTCACCGGCGGCGTGGCGCAGCTGTTCAAGGCCAACAAGATCACCAGCTACTTCGGTACGGGCAAGCTGCTCGGCCGTGATAAAAGCGGGGGCAACGCGGTCGAGATCACCGGCAACGACGGTGAAAAGCAGACCATCAGCGCCACCAACGTCATCCTCGCTTCGGGTTCGGTGCCAATCGAGCTGCCGTTTGCCAAGTTCGACAACAAATTCATCATCGACAACGCCGGCGCGCTGGAACTCGACGCCGTGCCGAAGCGCCTGGGCGTGATCGGCGCCGGTGTGATCGGACTGGAACTGGGCAGCGTATGGCGCCGTCTGGGTGCTGAAGTCACCGTGCTGGAGGCCCTGCCGGATTTCCTCGGTACCGCAGATGCGGATATCGGCAAGGTCGCGTTCAAGGAGTTCGGCAAGCTGGGCCTGAACATCAAGCTGGGCGCCAAGCTGACCAAGGCTGAAGTGAAAAAGAATGAAGTGCAGCTGACCTACAACGACAAGGATGGCGATCACGATATCGTCGTCGACAAGTTGCTGGTTGCCGTAGGGCGGCGCGCCTATACGGACGGCCTGCTGGCTGAAGACAGCGGCGTCAAGCTCGACGAACGCGGTCGCATCATTGTCGACGAGCATTGCCACACAGGCGTCGATGGCGTCTGGGCCGTCGGCGACGCCGTGCGCGGACCGATGCTGGCGCACAAGGGTTTCGAGGAAGGCATGGCAGTTGCCGAGTGGATCGCCGGCAAGGCTGGCCACGTTAACTACGACACGATTCCGTGGGTGATCTATACCGAGCCGGAAATCGCCTGGGCCGGCAAGACCGAAAAGCAGCTCAAGGAAGAAGGCATCCCGTACAAGGTCGGCAGCTTCCCGTTTGCTGCGATCGGCCGCGCCGTGGCAATGAACGAGGCAATCGGTCAGGTAAAGATGATCGCGCATGCGGAAACCGATCGTATCCTCGGCGTACACATGGTTGGCCCCGGCGTGTCCGAGTTGATCGCCGAGTGCGTGGTGGCAATGGAGTTCAAGGGTTCCGCCGAGGATATGGCACGCATCATCCATGCGCATCCGACCCTGTCCGAAGCCGTGCACGAAGCGGCCTTGTCGGTCGACAAGCGCGCGATCCACAAAGGCAACTGATCGCACCAGTCACATCACACATCGAGCAGCACCTGCGACCCGTCCCTCAAGGACGGGTTTCGCACTTCAGGGAGTAGAGATGACCAAGATCACAGCACTGTGCATCTATTGCGGATCGAGCAGCGGCACTGATCCGGTATACGTCGAGCGCGCCCGGGCATTCGGTAGCTCGCTGGCCCAACGCGGCATCACGCTGATCTACGGTGGTGGCAAGGTCGGCTTGATGGGTACGGTGGCCGATGCGGTGCTGGCCGGCGGCGGCCGGGTTGTCGGTGTCATTCCACGTCAACTGGTGGAGCTGGAAGTGGCCCATCAAGGGTTGAGCGAAATTCAGGTCGTCGACACCATGCATCAACGAAAGACGCGCATGTTCGAGCTGGCCGACGCCTTCGTTGCCTTGCCTGGCGGCTTCGGCACGCTCGACGAAATGTTCGAGATGCTGACCTGGTCGCAACTGGGTCTGCATGAATACCCTTGTGCGTTTCTCGATGTACGCGGCTACTTCACGCCATTGCGCGGAATGATGGATCACATGGTTGGCGAAGGCTTCGTGCGCGCCGAACAACGTGCGCAGATCTGGTTCGGCGACGACCAGGACCAGTTATTCGAGTGGATGCAGGGTTACAAGGTTCATCACGTACCGAAATGGATCGATCGCCGCAGCGTCGACGCCTGAGCATCACGGCATGATCCGTTGAACGGCAACATCGATATCGCCGTTCATGTGGTCGCTCCCACCGCGGCGGAGTTCAAGGAAGGCGCTGCCGTGCATCGCACCGGCAGCGGCCTTTCCGAAACCGCGATGGCTGCAGTAAGCCATTCGCGACGAACTCTGGCATCGGCTGGGCAATGAGTGGAAACCACAGCATCGCCATGCGCGAGATCAGCCTCGCAGAACTACCAAAGGTATTTCCGCGTATGCTGACGGGGGACTCGTTTGGCCGCACCATTCTGTGTAGACAGTGCACCCTGATGAAGGCGCGCTTGGAACTACCGCAGCCAAAGCTTAGAATTCACGAAACTCGAAGGGAACCCACATCTAATGGCACGCATCTTGATCGTCGACGATTCTCCGTCCCAGTTGCTGGGCATCAAGCGAATCGTTGAAAAACTCGGGCACGAAGCCTTTTCCGCCGAAGACGGCGCTGCCGGCGTCGAGGTTGCCAAACAGGAACTGCCTGACCTGATCCTGATGGATGTGGTGATGCCGAACCTCAACGGATTCCAGGCTACCCGCACGATCAGCAAGAACCCGGAAACGGCGCATATTCCGATCATCCTGGTAACCACCAAGGATCAGGAAACCGACAAGGTCTGGGGCATGCGCCAAGGTGCAAAAGCCTATGTCACCAAGCCGATCAAGGAAGAGGATCTGGTCAAGACCTTGAATGAGTTTCTGCCCGGCGCGCATGCACCGTAATAGCGCGCGAATGGACGTATTCATGGAACAGAAAACGGCGCCTCACAGGCGCCGTTTTTACGTTCGTTATCCGCAATGGTCAGCCGCGCGGATCGTAACCGCCGAACTGATCACGCAATGCCTCGTAGGCCGCACGCTGGGTATCGCTTTCGGCCAAGGGAGCGCGTATCGACAGCTCCACCAGTTGATCGCCAGGATTCGCACCGGGCATACCGCGTCCTTTCAGACGCAATTTGCGGCCTGACTGTGAACCTGCAGGTATGCGCAAATCCACGGCTCCTGCCAAAGTTGGTACGGCTACGGTGGCACCTAACGCTGCTTCCCACGGTGCAATCGGCAACACATGCACTACGTTACGGCCATCCAGACGAAAACGCGGATCCTCGCGAAGACCGACCTCAAGCAACAGATCGCCGTTCGGCCCGCCGGCCATACCCGCCTGCCCCTGGCCCGATAGTCGAATCGTCTGCCCCGACTGGATGCCTGCCGGAATTTTTACTTCAAGCACACGCTCGCCGCCGGCAGGATCCTGCATCGAGAGGCGCGTACGGCCACCGTCGAATGCGGTCTGCAGATCAATTTGCACCTGCGCCTGCACGTCACGCCCGCGCCGTGGACGTACCTGGCCACGCTGGCCACCTGTGGCATTTCTGCCGAACAGACTTTCAAAAAAATCACTGAAATCGCCATCGCCAGCATCACCATGCTGTCCCTGCCAGCCCGGCGGTGGACGGAACTGCTCGCCTTGTCGGTAACCGCCCGCGCGCAACTCATCGTAAGAGCGCCGCTTTTCGGCGTCCTTGAGCACTTCGTTGGCTTCATTGATCGACTTGAACTTGTCTTCGGCACCAGCCTCCTTGTTCTTGTCGGGATGATACTTGCGCGCAAGCTTGCGATACGCCGACTTGATGTCGGTCTCGCTCGCGTCCGGCTTCACGCCCAGAATGTCGTAATAATCTTTAAATTCCACTGCCACTCCCCAACTGACGCAAACCCGCGGCGGAATCTTTCACCGCCGCGGTAAGTGTTGCAACGTACCCGACTTAAATAACTGCCCGCTCAGTGGCCGCTGTTGATGGTAATGCGTCGCGGCGTCGGCAGCGCCTTTTTCGGTATGGTGATTTCCAGCACGCCATGGCTACCGGTAGCGGTGATGCCCTCGGCGTCGGCACTTTCCGGTAGCGAAAACCGGCGCTGGAATTTTCCCTGCACGCGCTCCACACGTGTAAATCTGGCTGCCTGGCCATCGCTGGCCGTGCCACCACTGCCGCTCTCACGGGCGCCATTGATGCTGAGCACCCCCTTGTCCATGCTCACCTCGATCAGCGACGGATCAATGCCCGGGATATCGGCAAGAATCACGAAACGCTGTTCGTCTTCGCGAATGTCCACCCGCGGCGACCACTGCTTTGGCGCTGCATTTGAAATGTCGTTGTCCTGTACCGGCAGAAAGCTGTCAAACGCCTGACGAATTGCAAAGGGCGCGGAATGGCCAGTATTGAATAGGGAGTGACGGGTCACGTACATACACTGTCTCCTTGAATGGGTTGCGGTGCGACCACCGCCTGTACTGGAAAATAGGTGCGGTCGCGGGTGATTCAAGTCGATGGACCGGCTCAGCGAGGACGACGACAGCCTGCGATTCAGCGCGACAGCGACGGGCAAGCGATCTAGCATGGCGTATCCCGTCCCTCCATCCGAGATCTGCATGACCATCCAGCCCGGCAAAATGATCCCAGATGCCTCCGTCCAGGTGATCGACGGCGAAGTGCGGAAGTGCCGAACCAGCGAGCTGTTCGCGGCGAGGAAGGTGGTTATGTTTGGTGTACCTGGAGCATTCACGCCGACCTGTTCCAACAAACACCTGCCAGGTTATGTGAATCATCTGGCCGACTTCCGCGAGCGCGATATCACGGTGATGTGCCTTGCGGTCAACGATGCACACGTGATGCAGGCCTGGGCTGCGTCGCTGCAGGTGCCGGCGGAGCTGTTGATGATCGCTGACGGAAATGCCGCTTTCACCCAGTCGATGGGCTTGGAACTGGACGGTACGGCTTTCGGCATGGGCGTGCGCGTCAAACGCTTTGCCCTGTTTGCGGAAGACGGCGTTGTGCGTCTGCTGCAGATCGAGGCACCCGGCGAGTTTCGGGTTTCAACAGCCGAGGCGATACTGACAGCGATCGATCATTGAGAGGGGCTAGCAGTGCATCTACCTTCGAAGCGTTTCGCTTATGGCCGTCCAAATATTCTGGAGAACACATGACCAAGCCGTCGATACATTTTTCTCTGGCAACGCTTCTTTCGGCTTGTCTGGCATTGAATGCAGTTCACGCTAACGAACAGGCCCAGTCGGCAACTACAGGCAAGCTCACAGCAACACCGGGCGGCAGCAACCGTGCCTCGATGGAGACGATGCAGATTCCGAGTCACGGATCGCTGATGAACGCCCTGGTTTACGTGGCGGCAGGAGCAGGACCGCATCCGGCCGTGATCCTGCTGCACGGCTTTCCAGGTAACGAACGCAATCTGGATCTCGCGCAGGATATGCGCCGCGCCGGTTGGGATGTTCTCTACTTCGACTACCGTGGGTCGTGGGGCACGCCGGGAAATTTCTCGTTCTCGCACGGTATTGAAGATACGGCCGCCGCGCTGAATTACCTGCAGCAACCGGAAGTCGCCAAGAAGCTGCGGCTGGACCCGAGGCGCATCGTGTTGATCGGACACAGCATGGGCGGCTTCATGGCAGTCGAAGCCGCGGCGAAAGACCCAGCCATCAAGGCTTTTGCAACCATCTCGGCCGCAGATTTCGGAGGGCGCTTTCTGAAATCACTGGACAAGGATCAAAAATTGGCCGCCATTGAAAATTTGGGCATAGGCCTGGCACAGGAGGGCATGGCACCTCTTAGCGGATGCACGCCAAATGGGCTGGCACACGATGTCGCTGACCACGCAGCCAGCTGGAGCTTCCAGGCGAAAGTCGACGCATTGAAAGACCGCACGGCCCTGATCGTGACATCGGACGATGGCCTGGCAACAGAGAACGAGACGTTTGCCGAGGCTCTTCATCAGGCCGGCGACACCAAGGTGACTGCGGTGCATTTGGCGACCGATCATGCCTATTCCGATCAGCGCACGGAATTATCCCAGGCCGTATTGCGTTGGTTGGCGTCGCTGCCCAAATAACGCAACCAAAAACTATGTGAATGTACATGGCCCACTAGCAGCAGCAACAAAAAAGCCCCGGCATGACCGGGGCTTTTTTGTTCACGAGGAACTTTCTATCAGTCCTCGGCAGGCGTCGGCTCAACGTCAGCGGAGCCGCTTCCGTCGACAGGAGCGGTTCCATCGACTATCTCACCCTCCTCGCCGTTGCCCTCTTCCGCATCCAGCCGCATCACGCTGACCAGCTTTTCATCCGCCGGCAGCTTGATCAAGGTAACGCCCTGGGTATTGCGGCTGAGCTGCGACACTTCAGCGACGCGTGTACGGACCAGCGTGCCCTGATTCGAGATCAGCATCAGCTCGTGCGCTTCGGTGACCTGCGTCGCCGCGACCAGGGCACCATTACGCTCGGAGCACTGGATGCCGATCACGCCCTGAGTGCCGCGTCCTTTCTTCGGGAATTCGGCCAGTTGTGTGCGCTTGCCGTAGCCACGTTCGGTGGCGGTGAGGATATCTCCACCAGAAGCCGCGCCCTCGTCCGCCACGATCAGCGACACCACGTTCTCGTCCTTGGCCAGACGCATGCCGCGTACGCCACCCGCTGTGCGCCCCATCGAGCGCACAGTGTTCTCATCGAAACGATTGACCTTGCCATTGGAGGCAAAGAGCAGGATGTCGCTGTTGCCGTTGGTCAGTTCCACGTTGACCAGCGCATCGCCCTCATCGAGCTTGATCGCGATCTTGCCCTTCTGCAGCTGGAACGCGAATTCGGTCAGTGGTGTTTTCTTGACCGTGCCGTGGCGCGTGGCAAAGAACACGAAGCGATCCTCCGTGTACTCGCGCACCGGCAGTACGGCCTGTACCTTCTCGTTTTCGCCAAGCGGCAACAGGTTCACGATCGGCTTGCCGCGCGCACCCGAGCCGGCTTCCGGCATCTGGTAGACCTTGAGCCAGTAGACGCGTCCGGTGCTGGTAAAGGTCAGCAGGGTGTCGTGCGTATTGACCACCCACAGCTGCTCGACGAAATCCTCGTCCTTCAGCGCGGATGCCGAACGCCCCTTGCCGCCGCGACGTTGCGAGCGATAGCTACTAGCCGGCTGACGCTTGATGTAACCGGTATGCGATAGCGTGACCACCACGTCTTCGGGCGTGATCAGGTCAAGTACGTTGAGATCTTCCTGAGAATGCTGAATCTCGGTGCGACGTGCATCGCCGAACTCTTCCTTGACCGCCTCGAGTTCGCCGCGAATCACTTCGAGCAAACGCTCGGGGTTTTCGAGGATTTCGATGAGGCCACGGATCGTTTCGAGAATCTGCTTGTACTCGTCGGAAAGCTTTTCCTGCTCCAGTCCCGTCAGGCGATGCAGACGCATGGCCAGAATTTCCAGCGCCTGTGCCTCTGACAGCTGATAACCGTCATCCTTCAGGCCATCGCGCGGATCCATCTCTTCCGGCCGCGAGGCTTGCGCGCCGGTCGCCGACAGCAGCGAGCGCACCAGACCGGCATCCCAATGTCGCGCAACCATGCGCTCACGCGCTTCGGCCGGCGATGACGAGGTTTTGATCAGCTCGATCATCTCGTCGATGTTGGCCAGCGCGACGGTGAGGCCTTCGAGAATGTGCGCGCGTGCGCGCGCCTTGCGCAATTCGAAAATCGTGCGGCGTGTGACCACTTCGCGCCGATGGCGAATGAACGCCTCGAGGATGTCCTTGAGATTGAGCAGCTTGGGCTGGCCGTCCAGCAACGCCACCATGTTGATGCCGAACGTGACCTGCAGCTGGGTCTGCTGAAACAGGTTATTGAGCACCACGTCGCCCATCGAGTCACGACGGATTTCGATGACGACGCGCATGCCGTCCTTGTCGGATTCGTCGCGCAGTTCGCTGATGCCTTCGAGCTTCTTTTCTTTGACCAGCTCGGCGATCTTCTCGATCAGCCGCGCCTTGTTCACCTGATAAGGCAGCTCGTGGATGATGATCGTTTCACGACCGTTCGCCTCGGTTTCCACCTCGGCCTTGGCGCGAACGAGAATACGACCGCGGCCCGTGCGATAGGCCTCGATGATGCCGGAGGAACCGTTGATGATGCCGTAGGTCGGAAAGTCCGGCCCGGGAATGTGCTGCATCAAATCGTCGATACCGAGTGACGGATCTTCGATCAGTGCCAGAGTCGCCGCAATCACTTCATTGAGATTGTGCGGTGGAATGTTGGTGGCCATGCCGACCGCAATACCAGCCGAACCATTGATCAACAGGTTCGGCACACGTGCCGGCAGCACCAGCGGTTCGTGCTCGCTTTCATCGTAATTGGGACCGAAATCGACGGTTTCCTTGTCGATATCAGCCAACAACTCGTGCGTGAGGCGCGACATGCGTACCTCGGTGTATCGCATCGCCGCAGCATTGTCCCCATCGACCGAGCCGAAGTTGCCCTGGCCATCGACCAGCAGGTAGCGAAGCGAAAAAGGCTGCGCCATACGCACGATCGCGTCGTAGACCGACTGATCGCCATGCGGATGGTATTTACCGATGACGTCACCGACCACGCGGGCCGACTTCTTGTATGGCTTGTTCCACACGTTGCCCAGTTCATTCATCGCGAACAACACGCGGCGATGGACGGGCTTGAGACCATCGCGGACATCCGGGAGGGCGCGGCCCACAATCACGCTCATGGCGTAATCGAGATAGCTCTGACGCATCTCATCTTCGATGTTGACGCGAATGATTTCTTTGGCGAGCTCTGCCATGAATTAGCTTTCCTGGGGGACAAAAAAGGTCGGCGATGACGTGCCTCAAGCACGTCCGCAGATGACCCGAATTCAACCTTCAAAGTGTAACACGAACGGCATCAAAAAGATAAGATTTAGATCTTATTAATCAATGACTTATGTTGATGCCTTAGGGCTTTTGAAAAGCAGCTTGCGGGCGGCTACAAAATTGACAAATGCTGCAACCGCTGAACCTGCTGCTGCGCCGATTGCCGGCCAGCGGTACAGGATCGAAAAGTTCAGCAGCAGCAGCGCATATACCCCGTAATTGATCACCGCACCAATGCTCATCAGCCCCATCCAGTGCAGCCATTCGGCATGAGCAGAGCGATTACTTTGACGCGAAGCAAACGTGTAATGACGACTCCACCACCATGTAAATGTGGCTGCGGTGACAAACGAAAGCACGCGCGCCAGATAGGGATTCCAGCCCGCAAGACTCACCAGCAACTGCACGATGCCAGCGTCGATAATCAGGCCGCCGACACCGCCCACGGCGAACAGAAAAATTTCCCGCGACAGCTTTACCATCCGAACATCGCCTGCATGGCAATGCTGTTAGGCCGCTCGATGACGCCACGCTCGGTCACGATCGCATCGATCAGTTCGGCCGGGGTGACGTCGAATACCGGGTTCCAAGCCTGCGCGCCTTCCACCACGGTGCGCTGCCCTGCCGTACTGAGCAGCTCGGTTGCATCACGCAGCTCGATCTCGATTTCCTCACCGGTGCCCGTCGCCATATCAACGGTGGACGAGGGAGCTACCACCATGAATTTCACCCCGTGATATTTCGCTGCAATCGCCAATTGATAGGTGCCGATCTTGTTGGCGGTATCACCGTTGGCGGCGATACGATCGGCGCCGACGATCACCCACTGCACGGCGCCGGATTTCATCAGATGTGAGGCAGCCGAATCGGCGATCAATTTCGCGGGAATACCGTCGCGCACCAACTCCCACATGGTCAGCCGTGCGCCCTGCTGCCACGGCCGCGTTTCGCCAGCGTAGACGTGATCGATCTGGCCGCCCGCCACGCCGGCGCGTATCACGCCGAGCGCCGTGCCGTAACCGGCGGTGGCCAACGAACCGGTATTGCAGTGGGTCAACACGCCAGAATGCGCGGTAATCAACGAGGCACCCAGCTCACCCATCCGGCGATTGGCTGCCAAATCCTCATCCTGGATAGCTTGTGCTTCGCGCAGCAAGGCATCGGCATCCGCACCGGCGGCAATGCGCTTTTTCATCCGGTCGAGCGCCCACATCAGGTTGACTGCGGTTGGCCGTGCCGCCCGAAGCATGGACAGCACGTCATCAAGATCGATTTTCTGCTGTGCGGCCATGGCCACGCCCCAGGCCGCGGCAATACCGATGGCCGGCGCACCGCGTACGACCAGATCGCGGATTGCCTGTGTTACCTGCCCGGCATCACGGCAATCGATCCAGCGCTCTTCGGATGGCAGCAACCGTTGATCAAGCAATCGCAGATGATCGCCCTGCCACTGCACGGCACGGATGGAGTCGAGGTTTTTGTCGGATGTTGTCATTCCCACATTATCGCCGAAGCCACCGCCCGGCGACGACATCCAGCTCAACTTCAAAGCGAACTATTCCAACTGCACCTATCCGCCCGGCACGCAGCGAATGCCTGATTTTCAAGAGGCCTCGGGCACCACCAGCCAGAGGATCACGTAAATCAGAATGCCGGAGCCGCCAAGCAAGGTCAGGAGAATCCATGCAATGCGCACAAGCGTCGGATCCCATCCGAAATAATCAGCAATCCCCGCACAAACGCCAGCAAGAGTCCTGTTGGTACGCGACCGATACAACCGCTTTTCTGTATTCATCAAGCTCTCCCCACCTTGAAAGTAGTCAGTCGCGCGCACGCAGCCACTGATGGATCGCCGGTGGCACCTCACGCTGCGCGCGGCCGGATACATAAATGCCGATGTGGCCACCTTTGAACGCCAGCTGGGTATAGTCCTTGGTGCCCAGGTGCCTGCCCATTGCGCGCGAAGCATCCGGGGGAACCAGATGATCCTGCTCCGCAAAAATATTTAACACAGGATGCTTGATCGCACCAAGATGCACACGCAGACCACCGATCTCCAGTGAGTCGTTGACGAGTCCATTGTCCTGATAAAACTTCTTGATGAACTCACGGAACGCTTCGCCGGCCTGATCGGGTGAATCGAAGATCCAGCGCTCCATCCGCAGAAAGTTCTCCAGCTCGATCGGACTGTCGAGAATATCGACCAGCCCCACATACTTCTGCTGATTCAAGCGCACTGGTTTGAGCGAAAGATAAACGTAATTCATCAACGCGGCGGGGATATTGCCTACGGTATCGACAAACCGGTCGACGTCGAGCAGGCGCGCCCATTGCGACAACATATTGTCCTGCGTTTGAAAGTCGACCGGCGTGACCATGGTGATCAGGTTCCGGATCTTGTGTGGATGTAGCGCCGTGTAGCACAACGAAAACACACCGCCCTGGCAGATACCCAGCAGATCAATCGCATCGAGCTTACAGCGCTGAAGCACCGCGTCGACGCAGCGATCGAGATAGCCGTTGATGTAGTCGTCCAGCGTCAGCCAACGGTCGACAGCGTCAGGATAACCCCAGTCGATCAGATAGACGTCCTCACCCTGCTCCAGCAGGTTGCGAACCATCGAGCGATCGGCCTGCAGATCAGTCATCCAGACGGTATTGACCAGCGCATAGGCGATCAGCAACGGCGTCTTCGAAGTAGGCTTTTTCTCGCCCTTGAAGTGCCAGACCTTCAATTTGTCTTCGCTATAAACGAGTTCGCGTGGCGTATTCGCGTATTCGGGCTGGCGCGCGCCCCGCAGCTGGCCCATGCCTGATGCCAGCTTGCGCTGGAAGGCGCTGACTTCGTCCATGATTTTGGCGGGGTCCATCCGAAACGGCGAGTGCGGCACCACTACCTCTCCTTACTTGCGCTTGCGTGTCTTGGCCAGCGCAGCGGGCTTTGCGCGCGATGTGGAAGCCGCCGTTTTCTTGGCAGCGGTCTTGGGTGATTTTGCCGATGACGCCTTGGTAACGGACTTCTTTACGGCCGAACGTGGAGCCTTGGCCACGGCTGCCTTGGCTGCGTGGCTTTTCCTGACGACGGATCGTGACGCGTTGCTGGCCAGCAACTGCTCTTTGAGCGCAGCAACATCACGACGCAAGGCTTCGATCTCTTCGGCATGGCTGGCAGCAGACGACGTCTTGCTATTGCGCACCTCGCGCCGCAGCGACTGCAGTCGTTCGCCAAGGCTCGACACATCGCTGCGCGTCGGTATGCCGAGCTGCTGACAGAGATATTCGGTTTGTTCCTGCTGCAACTGGCGCACGCGTATCTGCGTATTGACCATCTCGCCATAAGCTTCTCGGAATTCCTCCGAAAGCGCGATCTCGGCATACGCTTCTTCAGCACAGTCGACCCACAGGTCATACAAAACCTTCAGCGATTCGATCTGCTGACCCGGCTTGGCGAGCTTCGATAATTTTGCCTGCATCTTTTCGATGGCTTGGGCATTGGAACGCTGCATCAGTATCTGATAACGCTGTGAAGCCTCCAGATGCTGGGCGATCGCATCCGCGAGAGCCTGATGCTGTGCGTGCTGCTCATGGCCAAAGCCAAATCCAGTCGTTGATCCTTGCTCTTGCGGCTGCGCTCCGGAAGCACCCGTTTTTTGATTGGAATTCAGCCATGCCTGCCATTGTTCGACAAACGCCTTGGCGCCCGAACTGTCGGTACCTCCGAAGCCGTGAGAGAACGGCTGGCTGGCGCCTCCGAAAAGCTGCTGCATTTGCTGGCGCCAGTCGCTTTGAGGTGTTGAAACGCTCGCTGCGGCACCCTGCAACCAGTCCGCATAGCTCTTCAAACCGGCCAATGCATGGTCAACCGTGACATTGGCTGACGAGTTTTTTGCGGAGGACGATCTGGAAAAACCCTCCGCACCTGCCGTGCCGAACTGCTTTTGCATCTGGGCAGCAAAAGTTTCCCAGGACTGGCGAGCCAGCTCCTGATAATCCTTAATAAGATCGGCCTTCATGGCATCGGCTTTGAAAAAATCATCTGCTTGCTTGTTCACGCGCTATTTCTCGTCACTCATGTCGCTTCATCCTAGCAAAAGCGTCCCGCAGAAAAACGTCCATCGCAAAAGCAAGAGGCCCGGCATAAAAGCCGGGCCTCGCTATGTCACGCTGAACCTTGGACTCAGGCGCCGGCGGCGGCTTCGTCTTCGGTGACGGCTTTCATCGACAGGCGGATACGGCCCTGCTTGTCCACTTCGAGCACCTTCACCTTGACGATGTCGCCTTCCTTCAGCTTGTCGGAAACCTTCTCGACGCGCTCGCTGGAGATCTGCGACACATGCACCAGACCATCCTTGCCCGGCATGATCGTCACGAATGCACCGAAGTCCATCAGCTTGGCGACCTTGCCTTCGTAGATGCGGCCCGGCTCGACGTCGGAAACGATCTGCTCGATGCGCTTCTTCGCTGCATCGCCCGCTTCGCGGTTGACCGACGCGATGATGACGGTGCCGTCATCATTGATATCGATCGTGGCACCGGTCTCCTCGGTGATCGAACGGATGGTCGCGCCACCCTTGCCGATCACTTCGCGGATCTTGTCCGGGTGGATCTTGATGGTGATCAGGCGCGGCGCGTACTCGCTCATCTCGAGACGAGCCGTGGTGATGACCTTGGCCATTTCGCCGAGGATATGCAGACGACCACGCTTGGCCTGCTCCAGCGCCACCTTCATGATCTCTTCGGTGATGCCGTCGATCTTGATGTCCATCTGCAGCGCGGAGATACCGTTGGCGCTACCGGCCACCTTGAAATCCATGTCGCCGAGATGATCTTCGTCACCGAGGATGTCGGACAGCACGACAAAGTCGTTGCCTTCCTTCACCAGACCCATCGCGATACCAGCCACCGGCGCCTTCAACGGCACGCCAGCGTCCATCATCGCCAGTGAGGAACCGCACACCGACGCCATCGACGAGGAACCGTTCGACTCGGTAATTTCCGAGACCACGCGCACCACGTACGGGAATTCCTCGATGCTGGGCTTGACAGCCTGCACGCCGCGCTTGGCGAGACGGCCGTGGCCGATCTCACGACGCTTCGGCGCACCGAAGCGGCCGGCCTCGCCCACCGAGAACGGAGGGAAGTTGTAGTGAAACAGGAACGGGTCCTTCGACTCGCCTTCCGGCGCATCGATGATCTGTGCATCGCGGGTGGTGCCGAGCGTGGCAATCACCAGCGCCTGGGTTTCGCCGCGGGTGAACAGCGCCGAACCGTGCGTACGTGGCAACACGCCCACGCGGCAGGTAATCGGACGCACGTCATCGAGCTGACGGCCGTCGATACGCACCTTGGTCTTGAGCACGCTGTCGCGCATGGTGTGGTACTCGAGCTCGGCGAATTCCTTCGACAGCTCGGCGGGATGCCATGCACTTTCTTCGGCCTGACCCTTGATCGACGCCAGAGCCTCGGCCTTGATCGCGGAGATCGCGTCGCGGCGCTGCAGCTTGTCACGCACCTGGAAAGCCTCTTCCAGCTTGCTGCCGACGGCGCCCTTGACGGCAGCGATCAGCGACTCGTTCTGTGCCGGTGCCTTCCAGTCCCAGGACGGCTTGGCGGCTTCAGAAGCCAGCTCGGCAATGGCACGGATAGCCACCTGCATCTGCTGGTGACCGAACATCACCGCACCCAGCATCACGTCTTCCGAAAGCAGCTTGGCCTCGGACTCCACCATCAGCACCGCACCGCTGGTGCCGGCAACGACGAGGTCGAGGTCGGACGTCTTCAACTCGGTGTGGGTCGGGTTGAGCAGGTACTGGCCGTTGGCATAACCCACGCGCGCAGCGCCGATCGGACCCTTGAACGGGATACCGGCCAGGCTCAATGCTGCAGAAGCACCGAGCAGCGCGGCGATGTCGCCGTCGACTTCCGGGTTCAGCGACACGACCTGCGCAATGACCTGCACTTCGTTCTTGAATTCTTCCGGGAACAGCGGACGCACCGGACGATCGATCAGACGCGAGGTCAGCGTCTCCTTCTCGGTCGGGCGACCTTCGCGCTTGAAGAAACCGCCGGGGATACGACCGGCGGAATAGAACTTCTCGACGTAATCCACCGTCAGCGGGAAGAAATCCTGACCTTCTTTCTGCTTGGTTGCGGCGACGGCAGTGACCAGCACCACCGTACCGCCCATGCTGACCATCACCGCGCCGGACGCCTGGCGGGCAATTTCGCCCGTCTCCAGAGTGACTTCGTGACTACCGTACTGGAATGACTTGGTTACTTTTGCCACGTTGATTTGTCCTGATCTGATTGAGAAGTGCGCTCATGGATGAGCGCCTCTTGATCTTTGCGTTCATGACGAACGCACGAATTACCTACGCAGGCCGAGGCGTTCGATCAGGGTCTGATAACGCGCAAGATCGCGATCTTTCAGATAGCTGAGCAGACGCTTGCGCTGGTTGACCAGCTTCAGCAGGCCACGGCGGGAATGGTGATCCTGCTTGTGCTCTTTGAAGTGGCTGGTGAGATGGTCGATACGAGCTGACAGCAGCGCAACCTGGACTTCCGACGAACCGGTGTCGTTGGGGACGCGGCCGAAATCAGCAATGATCTTGCCGGTTTGTTCTACGGTGAGAGACATGAGTATGTATTCCTTGAAAAGCGATGCGAAGCTTACGCAACGTCACCACGAATGACGTTGCGTAAGCTTCGCCTAATGAATGAAAGCGTTTAAATAACCTGTCTATTCTACTGACCGGAGTGGTGTTACAACAAGTGCGCAGCGGATTATCACGATAAATCCGCTAGCCCGGCGGCAGGTTGAAACCGCGCACGATACGGGTAAATCCGTCGATATCGACCTCAAGTAACGCAAGCAAGGCGCCATCGCTGGCATAAGCGGCACATTGACCGACCGGCGGAACGGGATTCAGCTGGATTTTCTGGCCACGTGAAATGGCCATGCTTTGCGCATCATCAAGGTGGGCGACAGGCAGGTCGGACAAGCCAGCCGACACCGGAAGCAGCCATTTCAGCAGTTCCTCGTCACCTTGTTCAGCAGCCAGCTGCAGCGCCTCGATCGTCACCATCTGTGGCTCGCGGAATGGTTCGACCCAAAGGCGCCGGAGCACGGTGACATGTGCACCGCAGCCCAAATCCTCGCCGATATCCACCGCCAGCGAGCGGACATAGGTACCCGAACCGCATTCGATGTGCAGAGTCAGCGTGTCGGCGGTCCGGGAGAGCAGATCGAGACGATAAACGTCGACCTCGCGCGGTGGCACATCGACGGCTTCGCCCCGACGCGCCTTGACGTACAGCCGCTCGCCGTCCTGCTTGAGCGCCGAATACACCGGCGGCACCTGCAGGATGCGACCACGCCGTTTGGCCAGTGCCTTTTCGATGACAGCCTCGTCCAGTGCGGGCACGGGGCGGCTCAGCAAAACCTCGCCCTCCTTGTCCGCCGTATCCGTGGTAACGCCGAGTTGGCATTCGGCAACATAGGCCTTGCGCGAACCCAGCAGGCTCCCGGCCAGTTTGGTTGCCTCGCCGAAACACAAAGGCAGCAGGCCAGTGGCCAGCGGATCGAGGGCGCCAGTGTGGCCGCCCTTGGCCGCGCACAACAGGCGGCGTACCGCTTGCAGCGCCTGGTTGGAACTCAGGCCCAGAGGTTTGTCGAGCAATAGGATGCCGTGCAGATCGCGGTTTTGAATCCGCGGTGGACGATTCAGACGACTCATCAATTCAGTGTCACCACGTTGATGTTTCAGTCTTTCTTGTCGCCAGCAGGCGGCAACAGATCACGCGCCTGATCGCGCAGCAATGACTCGATGCGCTCGCCCTTGTCGACCGAATCGTCATATTTGAACTTGAGCTCCGGCACCCGCCGCATGCGCATGCCGCTGTGCGCCAGCGAATGACGGATTTCGTGGCCGATCTCGTTCAGCGCCTTGACCGCCGGCAGACCCTGCTCAGGCATCAACGCAGTCACCCACACCGTGGCCCAATCCAGATCACGAGTGATCTCCACATCGGACACGCTGACCGACGGCAAGCCGTGATCGCGCACCGCCGCGTGCACCAGCAAACCCAGTTCGCGGCGCAGCTCGGCACCGATACGGTCGGTACGTTTGAAATCACGGGATGGCATAAGAGACTCCAATCAAATAAAGGTACAGCGCCGCATAGCGGCGATGACCTTGTCCCCTCTCCCTACTGGGGAGAGGTACGGGTGAGGGGCTGGCGTTGCGAAAAGCTCGAACAAAGGAAGCTTATGCCAGGCCTTGGCCCCTCACCTCAACCCTCTCCCCGCAGGGGAGAGGGAGTTCATAAGTCAAAGCGTCCGCGCGACTTCCGTACGCTCGAAGCACTCGATCTGGTCGCCCGGCTTGACGTCGTTGTACTGCTTGACGGCAATACCGCACTCCATGCCGTTACGCACTTCGTCGACCAGTTCCTTGAAGCGGCGCAGCGATTCGAGTTCACCTTCGAAAATCACCACGTTGTCGCGCAGCACGCGGATCGGTTTGCTGCGCTTCACCGAACCCTCAGTCACCATGCAGCCTGCGACGGCGCCGAACTTGGAACTGCGGAACACGTCGCGAACCTGAGCGATACCGATGATGTCCTCGCGCACTTCCATGCCGAGCAGGCCGGTTGCCGCCTGAGTGACCTGATCGATAACGTCGTAGATGATCGAGAAATAACGCACGTCCAGACCGGCGGTTTCGATGACTTTGCGCGCCGAGGCATCCGCTCGAACGTTGAAACCGATAACCAGGGCTTTGGACGCGGCGGCTAGTGTGGCATCGGATTCGTTGATACCGCCAACGCCCGACGAAACCACATTGACGCGCACGCGCTCGTTGCCGATTTGCGTCAGTGACTCGCGCAATGCCTCGACCGAACCCTGCACATCGCCCTTGACCAGGATATTGAGCGTCTGCTGCTCCACGCCCTGACCCATCTTCGCGATGATGTCCTCGAGACGATTGCTCTTGCTGACCATGCGCGTTTCACGGCGCTTGAGCTCGCGCTCCTGAGCCACTTCACGCGCCAGACGCTCGTCATCGACACAGACGAAGTCGTCGCCGGTCTCCGGCACACCGGACAAGCCAAGCACCTGCACCGGAATCGAGGGACCCGCTTCCTGCACCTGTTTGCCGGTTTCGTCGATCAGCGCGCGCATGCGGCCGTATTCAACGCCGCAGACAATGAAGTCGCCCTTCTTCAACGTGCCCTGCTGCACCAGCACGGTCGCGACCGGACCACGGCCACGATCGAGGCTGGATTCGATCACCACGCCGGAGGCGCGGCCATCGGCCACGGCCTTCAACTCCATCACTTCGGCCTGGATAGAGATCGCATCGAGCAGATCATCGACACCGGTACCGGTCTTGGCCGAAACCGGGATGAACTGGACGTCGCCGCCCCAGTCTTCCGGCACGACTTCGTACTGCACCAGACCCTGTTTGACGTTCTCCGGGTTGGCGCCGTCCTTATCCATCTTGTTGACCGCGACGATCAGCGGCACCTTGGCGGCGCGCGCGTGCTTCACCGCTTCGACAGTCTGTGGCATGACGCCGTCATCGGCTGCCACCACCAGCACCACGATATCGGTCGACTGCGCGCCACGAGCACGCATCGAGGTAAACGCAGCATGGCCGGGCGTGTCGAGAAAGGTGATGACGCCACGCGAGGTTTCGACGTGATACGCGCCGATATGCTGCGTGATGCCACCCGCTTCGCCCGAGGCCACCTTGGTGCGACGGATGTAGTCGAGCAGCGAGGTCTTGCCATGATCGACGTGACCCATGATGGTCACCACCGGCGGACGGGTGATCTTGTCGCCTTCCAGCTCGACGTTCTGGGTGTGCGCGGCCAACGTGTCTTCGGCATTGCTCTGATTGTCAGCCACTACCGTATGACCCAGCTCTTCAACGACCAGTACGGCCGTGTCGTGATCGACGGTCTGGTTGATGGTCGCCATGACGCCCATCTTGAACAGTGCCTTGACCACCTCCGAACCCTTGACAGCCATTTTCTGGGCCAGATCGGTCACGCTATTGGTCTCGGCCACCACCACTTCACGTACCACTGGCGCGGTCGGGCGGGAGAAGCCGTGCGGACCAGTCGGCGCACTGCTGCTGCCGCGCGACATCTCGCGACCTGAAGTACGACCAGCCTTGCCGCCACGCTTGTTGCTGGACGACGAACGGCGGGCGCGATCGGCCTCGCTCAAATGCATCTGGCCACCGGCAAAGCGCTTGCTGCCATCGCGCTCTTCCTTTCCGCTGCCGGGATTCTCGTTGCGCTCGCGCGCATGCTTGGGCTTGCGGCTGGCATCACCGCCCGCAGGGGCAGCGGCTGGCGATGCGGGAGTGCCGGCAGGGCTCACCCGTGCGGCTGCCGGAGCAGCAGCTGGCGTTGGTGCTGGTGCCGGCGCAGGTGCGGGCACCGGCTTGACCAGCTTTTCGCGTTTGCGCGGTTCGTGGATACGCGGCAGGATCATGCCGAGTTCGCGCGTATCCATGCGCTGGGTGACAAACGGTTCATCAGCGCTCGGCGTCGACGGCACCTCGACGACAGGCGATGATGCCTGCTCAGCCTCAGCCTGATCTTCGCTGGCGACCACCGGCTCGGCGGCGATGGCGGCGGCGTCAGCCTGACGCTGCGCATGCTCCTGCTGGCGCTGCTGCTCTTCCAGGGCGCGCTGCTGCGCTTCGTGCTGGCGGCGCTGTTCGGCGTCGGCACGCTCTTGTTCCTCGGCATCACGCTGCTGCTGGGATTCCTGCAGTTTGCGTACGGCATCTTCGCGCTCGCCGTCGACGCTGGCGTCTTCAGCAATCACGCTACGCTTGACGTAGGTACGCTTGGCGCGGACTTCGACGTTGACTGTCTTGGCTGTGCCCACCGTGCCGCGGGCGCCAGGCGTGGCGATCTTCAGTTCGCCAACGGTACGGCGCTTGAGAGTGATCTGGCGCGGTGCACTGTCATCGGCCTCGGCAGTCACTTCGTTCTTGCCGTGTGTGCGACGCAGGAATCCGAGCAGCTTCACCTTTTCGGTGCTGCTGATGGTCTGCTCCTGGTCGGAGAATTCCATGCCGGCTTCACCAAGCTGCTTGAGCAGCCGGTCGACGGGCATGCCCAGTGTATGGGCGAGTTGTTTGATCGTGTCCGACATCGTTTTGTTGCTCCGCCGTTTCCGCGCTTGGGCCTTCTTCGGCCCTCGGACCTCATCGGTCCTTATCGACTGTGCCGCGATAAGTTGCACCGCCACCGCCATCCATGGTGAAAGGCCCCGAAGGAAACCTTTCTCGGCGCGCCCATCCAGGGCGCAGCCTTGTCCGCGGGTTAGCCGCCTTTCTCCAGTCGCTCGATCATCGGCGCTCGTGCAGCCATGATCAGTGCGGCAGCCCGCGCTTCGTCCATGCCTTCGATATCGATCAGGTCATCAACAGCCAGATCCGCGAGGTCGTCAACCGTGCTGACTTCGCGCGCAGCCAGTGCATAGGCCGTCGCTTCGTCCATGCCATCGAGCGCCAGCAGTTCGTCAGAAGGCTGATGGTCCCCCACGCCCTCCTCCGCTGCCAGTGCCTCGGTGAGCAATGCGTCACGGGCGCGGGCGCGGAGTTCTTCGACGATGTCCTCATCGAAGCCTTCGACCGCCAGCAGCTCGGCGCTAGGTACGTAGGCAATTTCCTCGACGCTGGAGAAGCCTTCCTGTACCAGGATAATGGCGATTTCCTGATCCACTTCAAGCTTGTCCATGAACAGCTGGCGCGCGGCCTCCTGCTCGGACTCACTCTTGGCGGTGACCTGATCCTGAGTCATCACGTTGAGCTGCCAGCCGGTGAGCTTGCTGGCCAGACGTACATTCTGGCCACCGCGACCGATCGCCTGGGACAGTTTGTCCTCGGCTACCGCGATATCCATCGAGTGCTTTTCCTCGTCCATGATGATGGACTGCACTTCCGCCGGCGCCATCGCGTTGATGACGAACTGCGCCTGGTTTTCGTGCCACAGGATGATGTCGACGCGCTCGCCGTTGAGATCGTTCGACACCGCCTGCACACGCGAACCACGCATGCCGATGCAGGCACCGATCGGATCGGTGCGGCTGTCATGTGCCAGCACGGCGATCTTGGCGCGGTCGCCCGGATCGCGGGCACAGCCCTTGATTTCGACCAGGCCCTGGCCGACTTCTGGAACTTCGAGCTTGAACAGCTCGATCATGAACTCGGGAGCGGCACGCGACACGAACAGCTGCGGACCACGCACTTCGGACTTCACTTCATACAGATAGCCGCGAACGCGATCACCGACGCGGGCCGATTCGCGTGGAATCGTCTTGTCGCGCGGAATGAACGCCTCGGCGTTGCTGCCCAGATCGAGGTAGATATTGCCGCGCTCGACGCGCTTGACGATACCGGTGACCAGCTCGCCCACGCGATCGGCGAAGGCGTCGACGACCTGCTGGCGCTCGGCTTCGCGCACGCGCTGCACGATCACCTGCTTGGCAGCTTGTGCGGCGATGCGGCCAAACTCGGCGTTCTCGACCTGCTGCTCGATGAATTCGCCGACCTCGGCGCCTTCGCGCTCGTCGATCGCATCCATCAAACGCAGCTGGTAGGAGGGCGATTCCATCTCGCCATCGTCGGCAATGATTTCCCAGCGACGGAAGGTTTCGTATTCGCCGGTGTCATTGTTGATCGACACGCGAATGTCGGGTTCTTCGTCCGGGTAGCGTTTCTTCGCCGCCGAAGCCAGCGCGGCCTCCATGGCTTCGAAAATGACTTCGCGCGGCACGCCCTTTTCATTGGCGACGGCATCAACGACCAGCAAAAGTTCTTTGCTCATTGCAGCAACTCCATAGGCGCCCAGCGGCGTCCCATCGTTCTGATTGATTGTTTTGTGCTTTTTCAATACGTACTTGGTTTGTCGTGTTTAATCTTTGGGTGCCTTGGAGGCCGCCGGCTTGCCGCCACGCTTGGGCTGGGGCGCATATCCCAGTGCCACCCAGTCCGGCACGACGCGAGCGGTATCCACCAGCGAATGCTCGAACGCAAACGTCTTACCTTCCGCTTCCAGCGTGATCTGCTCGCCTTGTACCGACACCAGCTTGCCGCGCAGGCGACGACGACCTTCCAGCGGCGCCTTCAGCAACAGCTTTATTTCCTGACCAACGACCTTCGCAAACTGCACGGCGGTAAATAGCGGTCGATCCAGACCTGGCGAGGAAACTTCCAGCACGTAGTTACCGGGAATCGGATCCTCTACATCGAGCAGAGCCGACAACTCGCGGCTGGCCGTCTCGCAATCCTCGATACCGACCTCGCGACGATCACCGTCTGCGCCAGCCTCACCGGGTTCGCTCTTGTCGAGTAAGTCCAAGTAGACCCGAAGGGTACTCTGCCCGTGTGACGGGGTGAACTCCACGCCGATGCATTCCAGCCTCAGATCGGCCAGAACTTCGTTGAAACGTTGTGCCAGTGCCTGTGTATCCATGGGTTTGTCTCCCAGACCGCCTTTGATCAAATCACTAAATTCAGAACCGCAGAAACAAAAAATGGGCTCCAACGGCCCATTCCTTTACCTCGCCGATGTATCTGCTCTACAGCTCTTTCAGGCGCCGATGACCAACTTCAGTCCGGCACGGCGCATCCTAGCGCCCAACAAAAAAGCCTCACGAGGAGGCTTTCTTTGCATCAAGAAAGATCTGGTAGCGGGGGCAGGATTCGAACCTGCGACCTTCGGGTTATGAGCCCGACGAGCTGCCAGACTGCTCCACCCCGCATCAGAGTCCGAGGAGTTTAACGGCCTGGCCGGTTTCTTGCAAGCGATCACTCGTAAAAAAAGTCATAAACATGCACACAACGAAATCAGAGTTACTGCGAATAGAGGTATCAGAGCCCGAAGGCACTGCGACACCAACTCAGCAACGGCCCCCAGTAAAGCCCCAGAGCCAACAGCGCCAGCGCATTCAGCGATAGCACCACCCGCAACGAGACATCCGGTTTTGCTGCCAGCACGCTACCCTCAGCCGGTTTGTCGAAGTAGACGACCTTGATCACATGCAAGTAGTAATAAAGTCCGATGATCGCGAACACGACGCCGACGATAGCCAGCCACAGCATATTGGCGTGGATCGCCGACTCCAGCACCAGTGCCTTGGCCCAGAAGCCAAACAGCGGCGGCACACCGGCCAGCGAGAACATCGCCAGCAGCATCAGGAAAGCCATCCACGGTGACTTCTGATTCAGTCCCTTCAGATCGGAGATTTCCTCGCATTCGAAGCCCGAGCGCGCCAACGCCAGAATCACACCGAAGGCAGCCACACTCATCAGCGCATAGCAGATCGCGTAGAACATCGCCGCGGCATAGCCTTCCGGGCTGGCCGCCGACAGACCTAGCAGCAGGTAACCCATGTGCGAAATGGTCGAATAGGCCAATAGACGCTTGAGGTTGGTCTGAACGATCGCGACCAGGTTACCGATCGCCAGCGACAACACAGCCAGCACGGCCAGCATCAGCTGCCATTGATGCGACAGATCACCCATACCCGCATCAAGCAGACGGTACGCCATGCCGAACGCAGCCAGCTTGGAACCCGACGCGATAAACGTGGTGACCGGGGTCGGCGCACCTTGATACACGTCAGGAATCCACATGTGGAACGGCGCGGCGCCGAGCTTGAAACCGATGCCGATGATCATGAAGATCAGTCCGAACAGCAGCAGTTTCGGCGCCGTGGTGTACGACGTCACGTGATGTAGCTGCGCCAGATCAAGCGTTGGCGTACCGCCCATGCCCGAAGCACCATAGACCATCGACATACCGTACAAAAGCATGCCCGAGGCCAGCGCACCGAGCACGAAATACTTGATTGCCGCTTCGGACGGCAGCTTCGCATCGCGGTTCAACGCCACCAACGCATACGACGACAGCGACAACAGCTCCAGTCCCAGATAAACCGTGATCAGACTGCCAGCCGAAACCAGCAGCATGATGCCGATCACGGCAAAGATCATCAGCGTATAGAACTCACCGGTCACCAGCTTGCGATCGATCAGATACGGACGCGCATAAACGAACACGATCGCCGTGGTGAGCAAGGCGAATACCTTGAGGATCTCCGACACGCCATCGCGCACGAACATGCCACCAAACGCCGTTACTGACTGCGCAGGCTGACCCACTATTACCAGATAAATCGCTACCAGCAGTACTGCGATCGAAATCCAGTGTAGCCATGGACGCTCTTTCAGCGCCATAAAAGCATCAAGCAGCAACAACAAGCACGCTGCCACTACCAGGTAGAGCTCCGGCAGCATGATCAGGATGTCATTCAAATTCGGCATGGTCGGTCCCGATCAGATCTTGTGGATGGCAAGCTGCTGCACCAGATGTGACACCGAAGTGTCCATCAAGTGGATCAGCGGCTGCGGCCAGACGCCGAGCGCCAGCACGGCGGCGGCAAAAGCAACCAGCACGAAGGTTTCGCGACCGTTGATCTCCTTCATCTCGCCCACGTGCGGATTGGTGATGTCGCCCCACAGCACCCGCTTGACCATCCACAGCGTGTAAGCCGCACCGATGATCAAGGTGAACGCGGCAAAGAGCGCAATCCACGGATTGGCACTGAAGCTGGCCAGGATCACCATGAACTCGCCGACGAAACCGCTGGTGCCCGGCAGGCCGCAGTTGGCCATGGCAAAAAAGACATAGAAGAAGCCGAACCACGGCATCACGTTGATCACGCCGCCGTAGTCCTTGATCTGGCGCGTGTGCATGCGGTCATACATCACGCCTATGCAGCTGAACATGGCGCCGGAAACGAAGCCGTGCGAAATCATCTGCACCATCGCACCCTGCATGCCCAGACGCGCCATGTCGACACTGGCTGGATCGCGCATCAGCAGAAACGCGATGAAGATGCCCAGCGTCACGAAGCCCATGTGCGCTACCGACGAATACGCTACCAGCTTCTTCATGTCCTCCTGCACCAGCGCGACATAACCGATATAGACGATCGCGATGAGGCTCAGCACGATCACCAGCCACGCGTAATGCGAGCCGGCGTCAGGTGTAATCGGCAGGATGAAGCGCAGGAAGCCGTAAGTACCGACCTTCAGCATCACCGCGGCCAGCACCACCGAGCCGCCGGTCGGCGCCTCGACGTGCGCATCAGGCAACCAGGTATGCACCGGCACCATCGGCACCTTGATCGCAAAGGCAATCAGGAACGCAAAGAAGATCCAGGTCTGCTCCTTCATCGTCAGCGGCAGCGCCGCCAGCGTGGCCATATCGAACGTACCAGCCTTCTGGTACAGATACAGCAACGCGATCAGCATGAAGACCGAGCCGAAGAACGTGTAAATGAAGAACTTCAGCGTCGCATACACGCGGCGCGGACCACCCCAGATACCGATCAGGATGAACATCGGGATCAGAATCGCCTCGAACAGCGCATAGAACAGCAGCGCATCGGTGGCACAGAACACACCGATCAACAGGCCTTCGAGTACCAGCATGGCGGCCATGTACTGGTGCGGCTTGTCCTGGATGACCTCCCACGCACCAACAATCACAAGGATGCTGACGAACGTCGTCATCAGGATCAATGCGACCGAAATGCCATCCACCGCCAAGGCGTAATGGACACCCCAGGAAGCGATCCAGAGGTAGTTTTCAGACAGCTGCATGCCGCCGGCATCGGGTTGGTACTGCACGAGCAGGAACAGGCTGACGACAAAGGTCAGCACGGCGACGATCAACGACAGCCAGCGCGCGAGGTTGGGCCGGCGTGAGCCGGCCAGCAACACCGGAATCGCACCGGCGACGGGTAGCCAGATCAGCAGGCTAAGCAAGTGATTGAACATGTGTGCCTGCTTCCCTTATTGCCCGGCCACGCCGGTGCCAATCAATAAATACCCGCCGAGCAGCACGATCAGGCCCAGAATCATCGCGAACGCGTAGTGATAGAGATAACCCGACTGCAGACGGCGCACCGTAGCCGCAATGCGGTGAACCACGCTCACCGAACCGTTGACCATCACGCCATCGATCAGCCCGGCATCGGCAACCTTCCAGAAACCCTGCCCCATCTTCACGCCGCCACGAGCGAATACCGCAAAGTAGACGTTGTCGACCCAGTACTTGTTGTCCAGCACGGTCCAGAGCGGCTTCAGTGCGCTCTTGATCTTGCCGGCCATCGCCGGGTTGAACAGGTAGATATAGGTCTGGATGGCGAAAGCCAGCACTACCAGGCCAAACGGACCGAACGGCGAGAACCCGTGCAACGCCATGTCAAGCGCGCCGTGGAATTCCTTGCCGACTTCCGCCAACACGTTGTTGGCCTCGTCGATATGGATCGCGTTGCCGAACCAATTGCCGAACAGCATCGGGCCCACGGTGAAGAAACCAACGAACAATGAGGGAATTGCCAGCAGCATCAGCGGCAGGGTCACCACCCAGGGCGACTCGTGCGGCGCATGCTCCAGCACGCCCTGCTCGTGATGATCGTGGTGATCATCCAGATGCGCGTGACCGTGATGCTCGACCACGGTGAAGCGCTCCTTGCCATGGAAGGTTAGATACATCTGGCGGAAGGTGTACAAGCCCGTCACCATTGCGCCCGCCATCACGCAGAAGTAAGCGTAGCCCGCGCCCCAGCGATGCGATTGACCGACCGCCTCGATGATCGCGTCCTTTGAGTAGAAACCCGAGAAGAACGGCACGCCACACAACGCCAGCGAACCGATCCACATGGTGATCCAGGTAATCGGCATGTACTTGCGCAGGCCGCCCATGTAGCGCATGTCCTGCTCATGGTGCATCGCGATGATGACCGAACCGGCGCCGAGGAACAGCAGCGCCTTGAAGAACGCATGAGTCATCAGGTGGTACACCGCACCGGTATAGGCAGATACGCCCAGCGCCACCGTCATGTAACCCAGCTGCGACAGCGTGGAATACGCGATCACCCGCTTGATGTCGTTCTGCACGATGCCGATCATGCCGGTGAACAGCGCCGTCGTCGCGCCAATCACCATGATGAAGCTGAGCGCCGTCTGCGACAGCTCGAACAGCGGCGACATGCGCGCCACCATGAAGATGCCGGCCGTCACCATCGTCGCCGCATGGATCAGCGCGGAGATCGGCGTCGGACCTTCCATCGAGTCAGGCAACCACACATGCAGCGGCACTTGAGCGGACTTGCCCATCGCGCCGATGAACAAGCAGATGCAGATCACCGTCGCCGCATCCCAGTGCGTATTGGCTGTGATTTGCAGCGTCTTGCCGACCAGGCTCGGTGCGGCGGCGAAGGCGGTGTTGTAGTCCATCGTACCGAGGAAATACAGCACGCCGGCAATGCCCAGCAAAAAGCCGAAATCGCCCACGCGGTTGACCAGGAAGGCCTTGAGATTGGCGAAGATCGCGGTCGGCTTCTTGTACCAGAAGCCGATCAGCAGGTACGACACGAGGCCCACCGCTTCCCAGCCGAAGAACAGCTGCATGAAGTTGTTGCTCATCACCAACATGAACATCGAGAAGGTGAACAGCGAGATGTAGGCAAAGAAGCGCTTGTAGCCTGGGTCGTCGCTCATGTAACCGATGGTGTACAGATGCACCAGCAGCGACACGAAGCTCACCACGACCAGCATCATCGCGGTCAAGCGGTCGACCATGAAGCCGACGCTGGCATTGAAGTGACCGATCTGGAACCAAGTGTAGAGGTTCTGGTTATAGACCGGCGCACCACCGAGCGTAAGCTGGTAAAGCACGTAGAACGCCAGCGCACACGAGATCGCCACGCCGAGGATCGTGACGGTATGCGAACCGGCGCGGCCGATGAACTTGCCGAGAAAACCGGCGAGCAGGCAGCCCACCAGCGGAGCTAGCGCGATCGTCAGCAGGAGGGATGTGGAGAGACCCATGTGTTCAACCCTTCATGCTGTCGATATCGGAAATATTGATCGTGCTGCGATTGCGGAACAGCAGCACCAATATCGCCAGACCGATGGCGGCTTCCGCCGCGGCCACGGTAAGAATGAAAAACACGAACACCTGACCAGACACATCGCCGAGAAAGCGCGAGAACGCCACGAAGTTGGTGTTCACCGCCAACAGCATCAGCTCGATCGACATCAACAACACGATGACGTTCTTGCGATTGATAAACAGGCCGGCAACGGCGATGCAGAACAGAATGGCGCCGAGCACGATGTAGTGCGATAGCGTAATCATGAACTTGGCTCCTGGGGCGGCACGGGCGTCGGCTGGGCGGGACGCACGGCGTCCATTTTCACGATGCGTATGCGATCACGCGGATTGACCCGCACCTGTTCGTTAGCCGACTCGTGACGTACACCGACACGCTGGCGCAAGGTGAGCGCCACAGCCGCCACCACACCGACGGTAAGAATCAGGGCAGCTACTTCGAAAGGCAGCAGATATTTCGTGTAGAGCGCCTGCCCCAGCCATGCAGTGTTGGATACGCCTGCCGCTGCGGCCGGATCGGGGCCCATCACCTGCGCGTGCATCGCCTTGACGCCAATCAACCCGAGCATCTCGACCAGCATCGCCACAGCCACGATCAAGCCGATCGGCAGGAATTTGACGAAGCCCTCGCGAATCTTTTCCTGGTCGAT
>Ga0302314_10000965_pt1 | contig 53654 bp, 45 predicted proteins | sample III_Palsa_N2_3_FD_200533 | JGI IMG/M metagenome (GOLD analysis project Ga0302314, IMG submission 200533) | Peat permafrost microbial communities from Stordalen Mire near Abisko, Sweden - III_Palsa_N2_3 | ecosystem: Environmental > Terrestrial > Soil > Palsa > Peat permafrost | place: Sweden... | reverse complement strand
GTGTGCAACGAAAGCCGCGTACCGAAGCGGATTCCGCGAGGCAAAAAAAAACGTCCACGCTGCTGGCTGCTATGCCAGTAACGTGGACGTCGCTGTCCGCGGGATCGGGCGCCTTTGCCCAATCCATCTGTAACGTGTGCGCGGTTAAGTGCGCACTAAAATCAACTTCGCAATCCCCGTGCCAGAATTCCGGCAACGCCCTCCGTCGCCGTTGAATCCCCTCCCCCAGCACCTCACGAAAGCTCTCTCGAAAACGGGACAAGGCCATTGGTGAGCTGCGGCATCCGCAGCTTCTACGTCATTGATGTCGAATCAATGCCTGGCGTTGACTGCCTTAAAATATAGCAATCACTATGCCAGTTTATGTGGCGTGTATGGCCGCGTCATCCACTCCTTATATATGTGGTGCGTGGCGAATCATGGAATCCATTGCCGAGCCGGGGCATTGGAGAGATTGAGAATGACCCAAGAAAGAGCGGTTCCGGCGGCGCGTGCCACTTTATACAGCATCGTATTTGCCAGTTTGTCCATTGGCTGATGTTTTTCCCCATTCTCCATTTGCAGGATAGCCTCCCGCGCCCGCAAACCTGCTGCCGTATTGCTGGCACAGGGCTTGCAGAAATGATTCCATATGGATCGGGCGCAGAAGCCCGGTCCTGCGGACATCGACGTCCACGTTGCCGGCAATATTGCCGATGGCGTGGGCGTTTTTTGTTTTTCGAAGGCAAAAAGGAGGCTCGTGCAATGGAAAAAACACGCGGCGGACATCCGCCTCTGCTGGAGTGCCTGGCGATGGTGGCAGCATTGGCCTTGCAATTTGCTTCCGTAATCACGCTGCTGCAGGAACATACGGCGCGCTAGCGCGGGCCTGCCCCGCTACGGCAATGCCGCGGGCGAAGCATGATTTGCCGCCTAGACCAGGCCGTTTTCGGCCCTTGTGCCGCCGCTTGATCGAGCGTGTTACCAGATAAATCGGGGAAAGATCCATGCGAGGCCAGCTCTTCAGTTGTCGGCCCGGTTTGTTTCAAGCCGTTATTGCGCTGGCGGCACTGTCGCTGTGCGCCGCAAGCCAGGCCGACGGCCCGATACGCTATCAGTGCAGCACCACCCTGGCGTTCGGCCCCAGTCGCTGCCCGGGAACGATCGCCCCGACTCAGGACAACTCCACGGTGGAAATCGATCTTGAGCGAAACCTCTGGAAATCCGACCAGATGGCCGGCCAGATCGAAGCGGCGGGCCCGGTCATCACACTTAAAAAGTGGGGCGGCGGCATGGAAGGCCGCGACGCCACGATCGACCGTGGCAGCGGCGCATTCAACTTTCATTTCCAGTCCGGCTGCCTGGTGGAGAATCAGACCGGCAACTGCCAGCCAGCTCCATAACCGGCCCTGCGCTCGGGCGCTTTCACCGGAAAATCGTGAAGACTACAAGGCCTCCAATTTTGCTTTCAGGTCACCGTAAAGACCGTACACGACCTTCTCGTTCCCGGGCTCGGCCTCCACCGTCAAGCTGTCTTCCCCGGAGATATAGACGGTCAGGGTATAGCTTTCATTCTCCTCGGTCAGCTCCAGCATGGTGATCTCGGACAACTTAACGAGAGCGGTCTTGTTCTGGAATTCGATCTCGACAAACTTCCCCATGCAGTCGCTTCCTTTTTAAAGAGGCTCCAAATAAGCAATTCATATGCCACTTAATAGACAGACAGCCATCGGCGCACAAAAAACGTGGCACAAGACATGCTAAGTATTGTTCGTCATCTAATAACAACCTAGAGACTTATATGATGCACATGCTCAGAAGCGTTTCCGTCATCGCCGTTGTACTGCTGCTCGATGCCTGCGCCAGCCAGCTCAGTTACTCCGAAATGCAGGCGCTGATGCCGCAGCAGCCGGCGGACAAGGGGCGGATTTATTTCTATCGCGAGTCGGCCTGGATGGGCAATCTGATCACGCCCGACATTACGGTCAACGGAGCCGTAGTAGGCACATCCACTCCCGGAACCTTCTTCTATGTGGACCGCGACCCCGGGGCCTATCAGGTATCTTGCGGCGCGGGCATGCTGAACCAGACCAGCTTCAGCCTCGCCGCCGGCCAGGATGTCTACGTACGGACCAAGGTAGGCAGCGGCAGCATCGTCAAATCGACCATGGTCAGCGAGGTGGTCGAGCTTCCCGCCGCCATTCCCGCGATTCATGACCTGAAGTACGCCTCCGTCAAGTAATCCGGAATTCCCCCGCACCGGGCTCGACATGGATGCCGCCGTCGAATCGATTGCACTGAAGGCCTTGCATCCGAAGCGGCGGACGTCGGGGCCGATCAGCCGGGCAATGCTGAACTCGCTGTGCCTGCACGCCGCTGTGTTTCTGCTGTTGTTCCTGGGGCTGCAGCATCACCATAGCGCGCTACCGGCAAAGAGGTCGACGGCCGTCATCGCCCTGAATGCACCGCTGTACGCACCACCCGCGCCGCCTGCAATTCCATCCCGTACTCTCCCGGCGACGCCGGTGCGGCGGCATCACTCCAACGGTGCAGCTACGCCGGCATCGCGCCCCATTGGGCAGATGCCCCCGGAGCCGGCCTCACAAACAGCCGCCGCGCCCAGCACGGCGCAGGTCGCCACGGCAGCAGAAGCGACTCCGGCGCCATCCATCGCCGAAATACCCGCGGCACCCTCCGCCACCGGCGAAGCGCAGCTACCCCAGCCGCCACCCCTGGCTTATCTGATCGAGGTGAGCCGGATCATCCGCGTGCATCTCGACGATCAGAAGCCTCGTGTACATGGCCTCACCGTGGTGCATATCCGCATCGCCCGGGACGGAAGCCTGCTTGGGGCCGGGATCGCCCAGAGCAGCGGCAGCAAATCGGTGGACGAGGCGGCACTCAGCGTGATTATCGGCATCCACCGATTCCCCGAACCGCCCAGTGCCTATGTCTCGGCAATCGGCGACTTCAGCATCGACCAGCCGATCCGGTTTCTGGGGTGAAACAATTTTAAGAGAGGTCTGAACAACTCAAGGCCACCATTCCAGCGCAAGCCGGGTGACTGCTTTAATCGGAAACTCCCTGGTAGATGTCTCTCACATTGTTCTTGGTCAACTGAATAAAAGGCCCGGCTCGTGCAGGGCGGCACGAGCCGGGAGTGCCATAGTGGGCAAGCCATGCACCAGAGGGGGCGCCAGTGCGTGGACAAGATCGTTCCCAGGTACGGCCAGGTCCGTGGCTAGGGAGCACTCCGCGGACCACCAACAAAACACGGCCGGCATCATTGCACCGGCCGAACCTCACATCCTCCTGAAGATCCATCCGCCATCAGCGCAAGGGCAAGGCGCCGGCCAAAAAAAAATCCACGCTGCGGCCTTGGCCATAGCGTGGACTCCGGTGTCCTGCGTGCTTGTCAGTCTGCGGTGACTGATGGAGCTATATTTAGCAATATATATACCATGTTAAGTTGCGCCGGAGAACCGCCAGCATCCGCGCCAATAGCGCTCGCCACCACTCTTTCTGCTCTAATATCGGGCATCGAATGCAGGCAATGATGCCGATATGGCGCACAAGAACCGGGGGCCACGAATGCCTATGCGGACGATCTTGATCAGCAGGAGCGAGTTCGAAACGTTTGCGCTGCTCGTGGATTCTCACTCGAATGCCGGACTCGGGCAGCCCGCATGGCCGAGGCTGGCACGCAGCTTGCTGTTCGGGATGGTGACTCCATCCGCGCGCACACCGCGTGCAGGCCCATCGACGGGTTTGGAGGGAAATAGAAAAGTTTGGGCAATGGCGTCCGACCGTACTACGGCGAGGCGCCTTTCTCTTTTCCGGGCCCGCTAAAGGCGGCTCGAAACCACTCCCATTGTTGACACACCACTGGCACGGTGCGCTCTGCGCATCGATATATACGGCCGGGAATAACGAAATGCGTCCTCGTTATGCACCGATTCAATTGACCAAGGGAACACAGGGAACATGAGAAAGAAAATATTTGCTGGAAGCATGCGCGTAACCGGTTGGAACCGAATCCATCAATCAAACGACGAGGGAGTCATGTCAAAACAAATGCGATTTGTCCGCTGCTGCGCCCTTGCGGCGCTTGCTTCTGCTCTGGCTTTGAATCATGCGGCGCAGGCCGCCGATGGTCCAGCCGCCGAACCGGCGGCAGCCGCTCCTTCCGCCCCTGCAGGCTGCACCAGCACCAAGGAGTTCCGCACCACCGACTGCCCGTTGAGCTGGCACGGCGTCACCCTGTACGGCGCCTATGACATCGGCGTGGGCTGGGTCAGTCACGGCTTGCGGGAAAATGGCTATAACTATGAAGGCGAGTCGCTGATCAACCGCAACGGCAATCACTCCCAATACCTCATTGCGCCGAACAACCTGTCGCAGACGGGTGTGGGCATCAAGGCCAGGGAAGAACTTCTGGACGACTGGTTCGCCGTGTTCAACGCCTCGACCGGCATCAATCCACAGTCCGGACAGCTCGCCAACATGGCAGCCACCAACACCAGCAACGCCGGCCAGCCCAGGGGCAGCTACTCGTACGCCGGCGACGGCGCGCGCGCAGGCCAGGCCATCAATGACGAGTTCTACGGCGGCATATCCTCCACGCATTTCGGCACGCTGACCTTCGGCCGTCAGCGCGCGCTCGGTACCGATGCGATGCTTGTCTACGATCCGGCCGGCGGGGCCTACGCCTTTTCCTTCATCGGCTATAACGGCCTGATGGCCGGCGGCGGCGATACCCAGGACACCCGCTGGGACAACGCCATGAAATACCGCCTCGCCTACGGCCCGGTCCATTTCGGCGGGATGTACAAGTTCTCCGACGGTCAGGGCGGCTGTTACTCCACCTCCGCCACCTGGACTGCCGCCACCTGTACGCCGGAGGAGTCGCATAACTCCGCCTATGGCTTCGACCTCGGCGGCGAGTACGGCAAGCTTTCCACCGACGTGGTCCTCCAGCATATCAACCAGGCCATCAGCGTCCTCAACCCCTTGCTGGGGCCCGAGAGCCTGTCGGCGCCCTATCAATCGACCACGAACAGCATCAATACCAATCCCGTCACCGGCGCCAATCTGATCGATCCGGGCAACACCGAATATGGCATCGTGACCGACAACACCGCGTTGATGGTCGCCGCCAAATATGCCTGGAACCAGTTCAGGTTCTACGGCGGCTATGAACACATCCGCATGACCAACCCGTCGAGCCCCTTGGGCATCGGCGCCACGGCCCAGGGCGGCTATCTGTTGAGCGGTGTCGAAGACAACAACCTCGACTCCACCAAGGTGGTGCAGGTCTTCTGGACCGGCGTGAAATACGCGTACGACATCAAGACCGATGTCACCCTGTCCTACTATCACGAGCTGCAGAACGACTTCCGCGTGCCGGGGGACTGCTCGCCCGCCGCCGGCTTCCGCAGTTCCTGCGAGGGCACGCTCAACGAAGTGTCCCTGTATGCGGATCACCACTTCACCAAGCGTTTCGACGCTTTTGTCGGCATTGCCTGGTCCGACGTCACCGGCGGCCTGTCCATCGCCATTCCGCACGGCCCCGGCGTCCCCTACTACTACAACACCAACCTGGCTCCGACAGTCGGCGCCCGTTTCACCTTCTGATCGGGTTCCGCGAAGATGTTTTTGTGGCCTTGAGCTTTATACAAAACCAACAAGAAGCTGCATCTGATTGGCCCATTCGGGCGTAATCGATAGCGGGCTCCCAGGATGTTCCGTACGGCCAATGACGCCCGTGCGGATTCGGCAATGATGTCCACGCTACCGGAGGCACTCCGGCAGCGTGGACTTTTTTTGAGCGATGCAAAATCACCGCACTCCTAAATGCCCTTCATGAACCAGCTCATGGAAAAGTGGCACGGGGCATGCATATTTCGATTTCATGGTTGCCGAGGCCAGGCCTGCGATGAAAGGCCAGCTGCAACGGCTCGGCAACAGACACGGTTCCAGACGGCCAACGCCGCCCGTACGGACGTGGAAGCTCGATGCCGGTTTTCGGCAGTCGCGCCTGTGACCGGAATTTCCCGCTGTACCGCCCGATCAACTTGAGTATCGCCCAACTTCAATGAACAAGAAGCGAATCCATGTGTCGCGCCGCCGTCTATTGCTCCTGGCGCTGTCGCTGGGCTTTGGCGTCCAGACCGCAAGAGCGATCGATGTGCCCCCTCCTCCCGCGCCGACCGAGCCCAACCACGTCAACATCGGCTGGATGGTATTCGTACCCGCGCAGATCACCGTCGCCGCCGGCACGACCATTACCTGGGTCAATACCGACGACTCCAATCACCGCATCAAGTTTCCCGACCAGATGGGGCCGCGCCTGGACAAGGGCGCGACCTATACACGGACCTTTGCCACACCGGGAACGTATGCCTATGAATGCGGTATTCATGGCCCGCGCATGACCGGCAGCGTAATCGTGAAGTGAACAAGGACTACGCGCACAACGACCACCCGGCTCGCATCGTATTACTCAAACACCCGCAGCGAAGTGCAGCCGATTTCCTTAATCAATCAAACATGGAGAGATTCTGATGAAAGCCCTTTATTCAGCGGGAGCCCTGGCGGTCCTGTTCCTGAGCGCCAGTTGCATGGCGGACGACCTTACCGCCGCCAAGGCGGAAGAACTGCTGCAGCCCTTGATGAGCAATGATTGCGGCTCCTACTACACGGAGCAGGGTGAACCCGATTTTGCGGACCTTGAGGGCAAGGCGATGTGCGTCTACAAGCCCCGCGTCACCAGAATCACGATGGGCAACAACAGCGCCAGCGTTGAATACAACCACGACCGCCATTTCGACAATGACATGTCGGAGTCCTGGCTCAAGGATTACGCCAAAATGGAGGCGCACGAAGCGCCAAGCCTGATGTTCAAGGCCCTCAAGACCCATCTCGACAAGTGGCGCGCCAACAGCGCCGGAGTCGATAACGCCGATAGGCCGGGGCAAGCCACGTTCAAGCTGGACGCGAGCGGCTGGAAGGTGGATTCCGCGCCGCAATAGCGGAGCGGCGGAATCGGGGGCTTTCCGCGCCTTACTGGGCGCATGAGCCCGCCTGCCGTGGCGGCAGAAGAAGCACGACGCGGATGGTGGAGCCGCAAGGAATTGAACCTCGATCTCGACGATGCACTGTCGCGCTCTGCCTTTGAGCTACAGCCCCATTGCTTCCGCTTGATGCTACGGAGCCAATTTACCGCGCCGGAGCTTGCCCGCAGCTGAACGCGACCGCGGGCGATGCCGCTTCGCTGCCGCAAAGTGGGGGCGGGCCGCCATGCCCGTCCCATACGCAGCCTTTGCAGATTATTGTCCGGCCTGGCAGCCCGCGAACACCTGTGCCGGGGTGTCGCCGGCCTGGGTATGCGCGGCGAAAACCGCGTTCGAGCAATAAGTGGTGACCGGAAAATAGTCGCCCATGGTGGCTTGCGGCGACGCGCCGGCCGGCACACCGAAAGCGGACTGGGTGAAATCCGGCGAAGGCAGCATGTGCCGGAAGATCGGAAAGCCGACATCGGTCGTGCCGTAAGCCAGCCAGTTGAAGCCGTATTGGGAAGTCGCGTTGGCCGGGCGCTTGCTGGTCACCGAGATGACGACGTTGAAGAAGCCGCCGCTGTCGATGACGGCATCCTGATCCTCGATGCAGGAATAGGTTTCCGCCGAGAGCATGGCGTTCTCGCACAGCGACCAGTGGCGCAGTTGCGGATCGGCACCCACTCCCGCCTGCGTGGCGTAGCTGGGCGCGCGCACCCGCATCAGCACCAGGTCGCCGGCGGTTTGCGAAAGCTCGGCGTACATATAGCGATTGTCCTCATTGACCAGGATGTCGCCGGTGCTGTCGCGCAGGATGAAGGCGGGCGGCGCCGGTACCGGCTGCGCCGGGATGGCGCCCGGCCGCTGCGGCAGCGCGTTGAGGAGGTCCGACCCGGCCGAGAAGGTGCGGCGCTCGGTGTCGCGCGCGCCGATGCCGGCATCGCAGAGCAGGGTGTTGTCGATGCTGGCCAGGGTCTCCAGACCTTGCGCGGTCACCTCGTAGGCGGTCGGCAGGGGTACGCCGCCGTGCTCGGCCACGGTGATACCGTTGAAGGCGTTGTAGACGCGATAGACCAGCACCACCTGGTTCAGCGTGGTGATCTGGCTGGGATCGAGGTAAATGGTGTTGGCGGCCGGGTTGGCCGGCTTGGCGTTGTATTCCAGGTAGACCGTGTAATGGCCGCCGGACGGGATCGAGGTATTAACCGTGTTGACGCCGTTGAAGGGCGACTGGCTGCCGGAATCCGGCACTATCTCATAGTCCGGCAGTTCAGCCAGTTCCTGGCTGCCGCCGTTGTAGAGCTGGTAGGAGAAATTGCGCGCGGCGGGGTACTGCCCGTCGAACTGGAAACGGGTGCCCAGAGGGAAGCTCGGCGACAGGATCACCTGATAGTAGCCGGCGGACAGATCCAGATAGCCCCAGCGCAGGGCGCCGGCCGGCGTATCGGCCTCGGGCGTGCCGTTGGCGACGCGCCAGTTGCAGGCCAGGGTGGCCGTCGGCGTGCCGTTGAAAATGGGGGCATCCGGCGCGTCCGGGGCGGATGGCGCGGTCGGCGGCGGCGTGGAATTATCCGCCGTGCCGCCTGTGTTGGAGGATGCGGAGCCCCCCGAGCAGGCGCCGAGCAGCAAAGCGGCTAAGGCCGCGCCTGCCCACGAAGCGGAGATCTTGCCTGAGTCCTTCATGCTCCCCCCTGACGCCTGTATTGACCGGGCAGTGTCTGCGGGGCGCCCTGAGCACGCCCGGCCATAGTGGCCCCGGCCTTATGGATACTGGCTATTCTGCCACAGACTTCGGCGCGCGCTACGTGCGCAAGCTCGCATACGCCCTGCCCCGGCGATCGGCCAGGACCTGCGTGCTGACGCTGGCAGCAAAGGAAAGCAGCATATCGATGGCTCCTGCTCAGGTAGCCCCGGGACGGCGCACGCGGAACCAGGCCGCATACAGCGCCGGCAGGAAGGTCAGCGTCAACAGCGTCGCCGCGATCAGCCCGCCCATCAGCGCGATGGCCATCGGGCCGAAAAACACGCTGCGCGACAGCGGCACCATCGCCAGCACCGCCGCCGCGGCGGTGAGCCAGATCGGGCGGAAGCGGCGCACGGCGGACTCGACGATGGCGGTCCATTCATCGTGGCCTTCGGCCACGTCCTGGCGGATCTGGTCGACCAGGATCACCGAGTTGCGCATGATCATGCCGCCCAGGGCGATGACGCCGAGCAGGGAGACGAAGCCGAACGGCGCCTGCGTCAGCAGCAGGGCCAGCGCGGCGCCGATGATGCCCAGCGGCGCGGTGAGCAGGACCAGCATGGTGCGGCCGAAGTGCTGCAGCTGGATCATCAGCAACAGCAGGATCAGCACCGCCATCTTCGGCATCTGCGCGTTGATCGAGTCGTTGGCGATCTGGTTCTGTTCCAGCGCGCCGGAGATCTCGATGCTGTAGCCGCTGGGCAGGCTGGCGCGCAGCGGCGCCAGCTCGGCATAGATCAGGTTGGTCACGTCCGGCGCCTGCATGCCTTCCACCGCCTCGGCCTCGATGGTGATGGCCGGCTCGCGGTTGCGGCGCCAGATGACGCCGTCCTCGAACACCGCCAGGGCCTGGCCGAACTGCGAGAACGGCACCGACTGGCCGCCGGCGGTGGGCATGTAGGAGTCGCGCAGATCGCCGAGCCGGTCGCGCTCGTCCAGCGGCTGGCGCGCCACCACGGCGATATTGCGGTTGTTCTCGCGGTAGGTGCCGATCTGGCTGCCGGAGAGGATGGTCTGCCCCGCCCCGCGCACCTGCGTGCTGGTGATGCCGAGCACGCGCAGCTTCTCCTGGTCGAGTTCGTCGTGCAGCACCAGGATCCGCTCGTGCCAGTTGTCGTGCACGTTGACGGCATAGGGATTGGCGCGCACCACGTCCTTGGCCTGCTCGGCGTACTGGCGCACCTGCACCGGGTCCGGCCCCATCACGCGGAACTGCACCGGCCAGCCCACCGGCGGCCCATTGGGCAGGCGGTCGACGCGCAGGCGCACTTCCGGAAAATCCTCCTGCACCCATTGCTGGATTTTCAGGCGCAGGCGCTCGCGCGCCTTGATGTCGCGGCTCACCACCATGAATTCGGTGAGGTTGGTGTTGCGCAGCTGCTCGTCCAGCGGCAGGTAGAAGCGCGGGCTGCCGGAGCCGACATAGGCGACGTAGTCCTCCACGTCGGGATCCTGCGCCAGCTTCGCCTCCATGCGCTTGGCCACGCCTTCGGTGGCAGCGTAGCTGGAGCCTTCGGGCAGCCACAGGTCGGCCATCAGTTCCAGGCGGGTCGAGTCCGGAAAGAACTGCTGCGGGATGAAGCGGAAGCTGAACACGCTGAAGCCGAACGCCACCGCGGTGACCACGATCACCTTCCAGCGATGCTCCACGCACCAGTCGATGACGCCGCGCAGGCGGCGGTAGAAAGGCGTATGGAACAGGTCGTGCGCTTCCTGCGGATGCGCCTTGAGCAGCCAGTGGCCGATGAAGGGAGTGAAATAGACCGAGGCGAACCAGGAGATCAGCAGGGCCATGCCGACCACGGCGAAGATCGAGAAGGTGTACTCGCCGGCCGAGGATCGGGCCAGCCCCACCGGCAGGAAGCCGGCGGCGGTGATCAGGGTGCCGGTGAGCATGGGGAAGGCGGTGGAGGTGTAGGCGTAGGAAGCGGCCTTGAGCTTGTCGTAGCCCTCCTCCAGCTTGCGCGCCATCATCTCCACCGAGATCATGGCGTCGTCCACCAGCAGACCCAGTGCCAGCACCAGGGCGCCGAGCGAGATCTTCTGCAATTCGATGCCGGCGTACTTCATCGCCACGAAGGTGACGCACAGCACCAGCGGGATGGTCAGCGCCACCACCATGCCGGTGCGCAGGCCGAGGCTGAAGAAGCTGACCACCAGCACGATGATCACCGCCTCGGTCAGCGAGCGCAGGAACTCGCCCACCGCCACGTGCACCACCGCCGGCTGGTCGGTGATCTGCGCCACTTCGATGCCGACCGGGAAGCTGGCGTGCAACCGCGCCACGGTATCGTGCAGGTTCCTGCCCACCGCCAGCACATCGGCGTCGCGCTGCATCACCACGCCCAGCACGACCGACTCGCGGCCTTTCTGCCGGATCTTCGTCACCGGCGGATCCTCGTAGCCGCGGTAGACGCGGGCGAAATCGCCCAGGCGCAGGCTCTTGCCGTTGACGCGGAAGCGCGTGTCCTCGATCTCCTGGATCGAGTTGTAATGGCCGCCGACGCGCACGTAGATGGCCTGGTCCGGGGTGTTGAGCTGCCCGGCCGGGGCGATGGCGTTCTGGCCTTGCAGGGCGTCGCCGAGCTGCTGGAAGGTGATGCCCTGCTCGGCGAACTTGCGGTAGGAGAACTCGATGTAGATCTTCGGCTCCTGGTCGCCGAGCAGGTCGACCTTTTCCACGCCGGGCACGCGCTGCATGTTCTTGCGCGCCTCGTCGACGTAGTCCTTCAGCTCGGCATAGCTGAAGCCCTCGGCGTGGAAGGCGTACATGGCGATGTAGGTGTCGCCGAACTCGTCGTTGAAATACGGCCCGGCGATGCCGCTGGGCAGGTTGGCCTCGATGTCGCCGATCTTCTTGCGCACCTGGTACCAGGCGCCCGGCACCTCCTTCGGCGGCGTGTCCTCGCGCAGCACCACGAATACCTGCGACTCGCCCGGCTTGGAATAGCTCTGCGTGTAGTCCAGCCAGGGCGTCTCCGCCAGCTTCTCCTCCAGCTTGTCGGTGACCTGCTGCTCCATCTCGCGGGCGGTGGCGCCGGGCCAGTAGGCGCTGACCACCATCAGGCGGAAGGTGAAGGTGGGATCTTCGCGCTGCCCCAGATTGGCGTAGGCGAAGACACCGCTGACCACCAGCAGCACGATCAGGAACCGGGTGAACGAGACATGCTCGATCGCCCAGCGCGACAGGTTGAAACCACCCTCCTGGCCTGGTTTCATCGACGCGCCTTAACTTGCGGCCGCTGCGCGCGGCATCAGCTTCACCTTCTGCCCGGCGCGCAGCAGGGGCGCGCCGGCGGTGACGACAATGTCGCCGTCCTTGAGTCCATCGGCCACCAGGAACTCGTTGCCGTCGACGCCGGCGATGACCACGGGGCGGAACTGCACCGCCTGCGCCGCCTGATCGAACACCCACACGCCCTTGGCGCCCTGCTGCTCGATCATGGCGCCGAGCGGCACATGGATCAGCTTCGGCGCATCGCCCAGCGGAATGCGCACGCTGGCGGTCATGCCCAGCTTCATCTGCGGCGGCGGCTGCGGCACCGAGACGCGCAAGGCGTAGGTGCGGGTGGCGGGGTCGGCGCTGGAAGCCAGCTCGCGGATGCTGCCGGCAATCGGCACGCCGCCGCCGGCCCACAGCGACACCTGCACCGCCATGCCGGCGTGGACGCGTGCCACCTGGTCCTCCGGCACGTTGGACGCCACCTCGATCTCGCCGGAGTGCGCCAGCCGCAGCACCGTCTGCCCCGCTCCCACCACCTGCCCCGGCTCGGCCAGCACGGCGGTGATGACGCCATCATGGTCGGCGCGCAGCTCGGCGTAGCCGGTCTGGTTGCTCAGGGTGCGCAGCTGCGCGCGCGAGGCTTCCACCTGGGCCTGCGCCGCCTGGTAGGTGGCCTGGTAGTGATCGATGCCGGAAGCGCCGATCACCCCTTCGTCGAACAGCTTCTGGTTGCGCTCGTAGTCGGACTTGGCCACGGCGAGCTGCGCATCCAGCGCCGCCACCTGGGCGCGCTGGCTGGACTCGCTCAGCACCAGATCCATGGCATCGAGCTGCGCCAGCACCTGGCCGGCCTTGACCGTGTCGCCGACATTGACCTTGCGCGACAGGATCTTGCCGGAGACACGGAAGCCGAGGTCGGACTCGTAGCGCGGGCGTACTTCGCCGGCATAGGTGTTGCCGCCGTCGATGGCGCCGGCGCCGACCACGATGCTGCGCACCGGGCGGATCTCCTCCGCCCTGGCCGGCGGCTTGCCGCAGGCGGCCAGGCCCAGCAGAAGCGGAACCGTGACGGCGAGCAATGCGTAACCTGGCCTCATTTGCGACTCCTGGAAGGCGGCGCGCCAAGGCGGCCGGCCTTGCTGCTGATTAGTGATGCTTTTTCGTTTTCGTCACTGTAGACATCCCTGTCCAAGCTACCGGGCATCCTTGCCCGGACTGTTGAAACAAGCAGAAACGGGACTCTCCGGCTCTGCTGTTGAAGCTACAGCTCAGGTCTTTTTGGACCGCAATGCTTCGAGCAGGAAATCCGCCATCAGCCCGGCCTGCTCGCCCTGATCCTGCGCGAACTTCTCCGCCACCAGCTGCGGATGACAGAACGGCATGACCGCGTTGAATACGCAGGTGCCGCGCGCCTCGACACCCTTGCCGGAGAATTCGCCGCTGCGCACCCCGTCGTCGATCACCGCGCGGTACAACACACGCATGCGCTCGATATGCGCATCAATGACGCTCCACTGCTCGTCCATCGCCTTGAGCACCATCTCGTGCACGCGCGACTCGTTGAGGTATTGCTCGCAGGTGAAGCGGTGCATCTCCACAATCAGCTTTTTCAGCCGCTGCGCCGCCGAGCGCTTCTCGGCGGCGATGCCCAGGGCCAGGTCTTCCTGGCGCTTGAGCATCACCTCGGTGATGGCCTCGTTGATCGTCGCCTTGCTCTCGAAGAAGCGATACACATTGGCCGGCGACATGCCGCAAGACTTGGCGATGTCCGCCACCGTGGTCTTGGCATAGCCATAGGCACGGAACACCCGCTCCGCTTCCTGCAAGATGCGGTCACGGGTTTCGGGCTGGGTACGGGCGGCGTTACGCATCTGACGATTTTCAACATTCGTCAGCGGAGTTGTCAATCAGGGGCGTGTGGGGGGTTCAAAAGGTGGGAGAACCATCCCCTGTCATCCTGAGCAAAGCGAAGGATCTGGCCTTAGCGCGAGGCCAGATCCTTCGCTTTGCTCAGGATGACAATGGGGGGCAGTTCTCGTAGGGCGGCCCGTGGCCGCCGGCTGTTCGTCCGCATGGCGCAGAAGCGGCGGGCACGGCCCGCCCTACAAACTGGCCGTGGCGCAGAGCCAGATTCTTCGCTGCGCTCAGAATGACAAATGGGTGGGAAACGGTCTTAACTCTCAGCCCGCGCCCGGTTGGCCTCGACCACCGTCACCGCCGTCATATTGACGATCCTGCGCACGGTAGCGGAAGGCGTCAGGATATGCGCCGGGGCCGCACAGCCGAGCAGGATCGGGCCGATGGCCACGTTATGCCCGGCGGCGGACTTGAGCAGGTTGTAGGCGATGTTGGCGCTGTCCAGATTGGGGCAGACCAGCAGATTGGCGTTGCCGTGCAGGGTGCTGTCCGGCAGGATCATCCTGCGGGCCGCCTCGTCCAGGGCGCAGTCGCCGTGCATCTCCCCATCCACCTCCAGCTGCGGCATGCGCTGTTTGAGCAGGGCCAGGGTCTGGCGCATCTTCAGGGCGGAGGGGGCGTTGCTGCTGCCGAAATTGGAGTGCGACAGCAGGGCCACCTTGGGCTCCAGGCCGAAGGCGCGCAGCTGGTGGGCGGCGAGCTGGGTGATTTCCGCCAGTTCCTCGGCGCTGGGATCGAGGTTGACGTGGGTGTCGACGATAAACACCTGGCGTCCCGGCAGGATCAGCCCGTTCATGGCGCCGTAGACCTTGGTCTGCGGACACTTGCCGATGACCTGGTCGAGGTAATGCAGGTGCCGGCCGGTGGTGCTGATGGTGCCGCAGAGCAGGCCGTCGGCCTCGCCCTTCTTCAGCAGCATGGCGCCGATCAGGGTGGTGCGGCGGCGCATTTCCAGCTTGGCGTATTGCGGGGTGATGCCGCTGCGCTGGGTCAGCTGGTGGTAGTCCTGCCAGTATTCGCGGTAGCGGGGGTCATTGTCCGGGTTGACCACGGTGAAATGCTCGCCGGCCTTGAGGCGCAGGCCGTGGCGCTTGATGGCGCGCTCGATCACCGCGGGGCGGCCGATCAGGATGGGGCGGGCCAGCTTTTCATCCACCACGATCTGCACGGCGCGCAGGATGCGCTCGTCCTCGCCTTCGGCGAAGACGATGCGGCTGCGCTCGGGCGGGGCCTTGCGGGCGGCGGCGAAGATGGGCTGCATCAGGGTGCCGCTGTGGTAGACGAATTGCAGCAGTTTCTGGGTGTAGGCGTCGAAGTCGGCGATGGGCCGGGTGGCGACGCCGGAGTCCATGGCGGCCCGGGCCACGGCGGGGGCGATCTTGACGATGAGGCGGGGGTCGAAGGGCTTGGGGATGAGGTATTCGGGGCCGAAAGCCAGATCCTCGATGCCGCCGTAGGCGGCGGCGACGATGTCGCTCTGTTCCTGCCGGGCCAGCTCGGCGATGGCGCGGACGGTGGCGATTTCCATCTGGCGGGTGATGGTGGTGGCGCCCACATCAAGCGCCCCGCGGAAGATGAAGGGGAAGCACAGGACGTTGTTGACCTGATTGGGGTAGTCGCTGCGGCCGGTGGCGATGACGGCGTCGCCACGTACGGCTTTGACTTCCTCGGGCAGGATTTCGGGGGTGGGGTTGGCCAGGGCCAGGATCAGGGGCCGGGGGGCCATGGCTTTGACCATGTCGGGTTTGAGGACGCCGCCGGCGGACAGGCCGAGGAAGACGTCGGCGCCGCCGATGACTTCGGCCAGTTTTCTGGCCGCAGTGGGTTGGGCGAAGCGGGCCTTTTCGGGGTCCATCAGTTCGGTGCGGCCGCTGTAGACGACGCCGGCCAGGTCGGTGAGCCAGACGTTTTCGATGGGCAGGCCCAGGTCGAGCAGCAGATCGACGCAGGCCAGGGCGGCAGCGCCGGCCCCGCTGACGACCAGTTTGACCTGTTTGATGTCTTTGCCGACGACTTGCAGGCCGTTGGTGAAGGCGGCGCCGACGATGATGGCGGTGCCGTGCTGGTCGTCGTGGAAGACGGGGATTTTCATGCGCTGGCGCAGCTGGCGCTCGACGATGAAGCATTCCGGGGCTTTGATGTCTTCCAGGTTGATGGCGCCGAAGGTGGGCTCCAGGGCAGCGATGACTTCGATCAGCTTTTCCGGGTCGCGCTGGTCGATTTCGATGTCGAAGACGTCGATGCCGGCGAATTTCTTGAACAGGACGGCTTTGCCTTCCATTACCGGCTTGGCGGCCAGGGGGCCGATGGCGCCCAGGCCCAGCACGGCGGTGCCGTTGCTGATGACGCCGACCAGGTTGCCGCGGGCGGTGTAGCGGAAGACGTTGAGGGGGTCTTCGACGATGGCCTCGCAGGCCGCGGCCACGCCGGGGGAATAGGCCAGGGCCAGGTCGCTTTGATTGGACAGGGGCTTGGTCGCGGTGATCGACAGCTTTCCCGGCGTCGGGTACTCGTGGTAGTCCAGGGCGGCTTGTTTAAGGTCTTCCTTGCTGATCATGCGCTGCCTCTTTCGGTGTGCCGCCTGCTTCACGAGTTCCGCGCCGCCGAGTTTGTATCCCGGGCCCGGCCGGCATCAATAATACTTTGGCGTGATTGAACGCCCTGCGTCAGTACAGCAGGCGGGTGCGCACCGTGCCCTGGATCGCGGCCAGATCGTCCTTGATGCCCTGGGCCTGCTCTTCCGAGGCGGTGACGTCGATCACCACATAGCCGACCTTGCCGCTGGTCTGCAGGAACTGCGCGTCGATGTTGACGCCGCTCTTGGAGAAAGCCTCGTTGATACGCGACAGCACGCCCGGCACATTGTGGTGGATGTGCAGCAGGCGGCGGCTGCCGACGTGCCCAGGCAGGGAAACTTCCGGAAAATTGACGGCGGACAGGGTCGAGCCGTTGTCGCTGTAGCGCACCAGCTTGGCCGCCACTTCCAGGCCGATGTTCTCCTGCGCTTCCAGCGTGCTGCCGCCGACATGCGGCGTCAGGATGACGTTGTCCATGCCCACCAGGGGCGAGACGAAGCGCTCGTCGTTGGCCTTGGGCTCGACCGGGAACACGTCCACCGCGGCGCCGCCGACATGTTTGCTGCGCAGGCCCGCGGCCAGGGCATCGATATCCACCACGGTGCCGCGCGAGGCGTTGATCAGCACCGCGCCCTTCTTCATGCGGGCAACTTCGGCCGCGCCGAACATATTCTTGGTCTCGGCGGTCTCCGGCACGTGCAGGCTGACGATGTCGGAACGCTCCAGCAGATCGCCGAGGCTGGCGGCGGGCATGGCATTGCCCAGGGCCAGCTTGGTCTCGATGTCGCTGTAGATGACGCGCATGCCGAGGCTTTCCGCCAGCACGCCGACCTGGGTGCCGATGTGGCCGTAGCCGACGATGCCGAGCGTCTTGCCGCGCACTTCGAAACTGCCGCTGGCCGACTTGGACCAGCCGCCGCGATGGCATTCCATGTTCTTCTCGGGAATGCGCCGCATCAGCAGGATCGCCTCGGCGATGACCAGCTCGGCCACGCTGCGCGTATTCGAGTACGGCGCATTGAACACCGGCACGCCGCGCAGCTGCGCCGCATCCAGGGCCACCTGGTTGGTGCCGATGCAGAAGCAGCCCACCGCGAACAGGCGGCGCGAGTTGTTGAACATCTCCTCCGTCAGCTGGCTGCGCGAGCGGATGCCGACGATATGTGCTTCCGCCACCGCCTTAGCCAGTTCCGCTTCCGGCAGGGACTTCTCGTGATACTCGATATTGCTGTAGCCGGCTTCGCGGAAACACCGCACCGCGGTCTGGCTCACACCTTCGAGCAGCAGGATTTTCAGGTCCTCTTTGGGGAAGGAAGTCTTGGTCATCGGTCGGGGGATCGGCTCGTAGTGGAACGGCTTCGGGGGGACGCGAATTTTAAGCTGTTTCAGCCGACGCTGCCGTCCATACGGTTACGCATGCGCTGGCAGCCATCGTGTAGGTCGGCTCAAGCCTGTCCCGAGTAGCCCGCTCCGCGGGCGTATCGAGGGGCGAAGCGGAGCCGACGGCGCACTACCCAGCTGTGCATGTCGGTTCCGGGCGCGACGCGCCCTTGAACCGACCTACGGGCGAGCGCCGGAAGACAGGTGCAGGAATGATCGAACAACAGCCTTCAGAGGTGCAGGCCGCACTCGGTTTTGGGCTTGCCGATCCAGCGGCCGGTGCGGCCATCGCCCGCCACGGTGCAATGGGTGCAACCGATGGAGGAGTAGCCGCGCGCCACCAGGGGGTGGAACGGCAGCTGATGCTCGCGGATATAGAGGTCGCGCTCTTCCCGGGTGACGTCGATCATCGGGTTGAACTTGAGGATGCCGCGGCGCAGCTCGAATACCGGCAGGCCGGCACGATGATCTGTCTGCCAGCGCATCAGGCTGGACACCCAGACGTGGAAATTGAGCTTCACCGCTTCCAGCGGCTGGATCTTGTTGACCGAGCAGCAGTAATCCGAATCGCGCTCATAGGTCTTGTCGTCGACGGTGAACTGATGCTGCCAGTCCTCGGCGCGCACATCCTCGACCTTGAGATTGAACAGCTCGGTGAGGTAACGCCGGTATTCCAGCGTCTCCGGAAAATGGTAGCCGGTGTCGATGAAATGAATCACCTGCTGCGGCCGCATGCGCGAGATCAGATGCAGGAAATAAGCGGACGTGGCGGCGAAGGAGGACGTCACCAGCACTTTTTCCGGCGCGAAGTCCTGGTACAAGGTGCGAATACGCTCTTCGAAGCCGAGCGGCAGGTATTTCTCGTTCAAGGCGAGGATCTGCGCCTCGTCCAGCACGGCGGCGTTCGGGCCGACGGCCACATTGCTCAGGGGAGCTGCATCGAACACTGCTTCAGCCTTCCGCATTCATGCGGTGCGTCAAATTTGCGGGTTGGCAGTGTAAATTCGCTTACCCGGTCGAACAATGGGCAAGGCTTCTAATTCCACAAAAGACATAAGCTTATTCCAAATTGTGCGAATCCCGGCTTTGACCGCCCTCTTCCGGAGTGCGCCAAAATGTTGCAGCCATCTGATTCAAAAAGGATTTCCTGAAAATGAATGAGCCCGAATCAGGCCAGGCCGTACCAAGCCTCCAGTCCCGTTGCTGCATCGTCGGCGGCGGTCCGGCCGGCCTGATGCTGGGTTTTCTGCTGGCCCGGGCCGGCGTGCCGGTGCTGGTGCTGGAGAAACACCGCGACTTCCTGCGCGATTTCCGCGGCGACACCATCCATCCCTCCACCCTGGAGCTGATGCACGAACTGGGCTTGCTGGAGGACTTCCTCAAGCTGCCGCACCAGGAGGCGCGGCAACTCGGCGGCCAGATCGGCGACACCCTGCTCACCCTCGCCGATTTCTCCCACCTGCCCACGCATTGCAAATTCATCGCCCTGATGCCGCAATGGGATTTCCTCAACTTCATGGCCGAGCGGGCGCAACGCCTGCCGGCCTTCAGCCTCATCACCCAGGCCGAGGCCACCGGCCTGATCCGCGACGGCGAGCGCATTGCCGGCGTGCGGGCGCAGACTCCGCAGGAGCCGCTGGAAATCCTTTGCGATCTGGTGGTGGCCGCGGATGGCCGCCACTCCATCGTGCGCAAGCAGGCCGGGCTGGAAGTGATGGAGCTGGGCGCGCCCATCGATGTGCTGTGGATGCGCCTGCCGCACCAGGCCGACGACCCGGAGCAGACGTTCGGCCGCATTGACGCCGGACACATCATGGTGATGCTCAATCGCGGCGACTACTGGCAATGCGCCTACGTCATCCGCAAAGGCGGCTACCAGGAGATCCGCGAGCGCGGCCTGGCGGCTTTCCGCGAGGAGATCGCCGGACTGATGCCCTATCTGCGCAACCGCGTTCACACGCTGCGCGACTGGGATGACATCAAGCTGCTGACCGTGGCGGTGGATCGCCTGCGCCACTGGCAACTGCCGGGCCTGCTGTGCATCGGCGACTCCGCCCACGCCATGTCGCCCATCGGCGGGGTCGGCGTCAACCTGGCGATTCAGGATGCCGTTGCCGCGGCCAACCTGCTCGCCGTGCCGCTGCGCAGCGGGCCGCCGAGCTTCGACCAGCTGCGCGCAGTGCAGGAACGCCGCGAATGGCCCACGCGCATGACGCAGCGCCTGCAGATCTTGGTGCAGAACAACGTAATCAGCCGTGTCCTGGCCAGCCAATCCCGCACCGTACCGCCGTGGCCGGCGCGGCTGCTCGGCCGTTCACCGTTTCTGCAACGCCTGCCGGCGCGGATCTTCGGCATGGGCTTTCGCCCGGAACACGTGCGCTCACCCGCTGCCGACTGATTGCGGCTGCGCTTCGTCCTGTCGCTGGTTTTGGGGTTGGTTTTGGGGTTGATTCTGGTTCTGGTTCTGGGATTGGCCCTGCTGCTGCCCTTCCGCGGTCACCGTCACGTCCACCGTCATGCCCAGGAAATCGGCCGGCGCACCGGTAAAACTGCCGGTGAGCGGCGCGGCCTGCGCCGCATCGCGCGCCACCGCAACGCGGATCAGGTTCCTGCCTCCGGCCAGCGCATTGGTCGGATCGAATTCGACCCAGCCCGCACCGGGCAGGAACACCTGCATCCAGGCATGGGTGGCGCCGCCGCCGACCACGTCCGATTCCGCGGCGAGAAGCTCCTCGTCGTAGAGGTAGCCGGAGACGAAGCGCGCGGCGAAGCCCAGGCTGCGCACCGCTTCCATCATGAACAGGGCGAAATCGCGGCAGCTGCCGGATTGTTTCTCGAGGGTTTCGAGCGGCGTCTGGGTACCCACTTCCTCGCGCCGGGCGTAGGGAAACTGCTCCTTGATCGCCCGGTTCATGTTCAGCAGCAGTTCCATGGTGTCGCAGGTGCGGTTATCGCCGAGGAAGCCGCGCGCCCACTGATCGATCCGCCGCTCCGGGTCCGGATAGTGGCGCTCCACGGTGCGCACCAGATCCGGCATTTCCTCGAAGCTGTAGTGAAACGGATAGACGCTGGCGTAGGGATCGATCTCGATGCGGCCGGGATCCGCCGGATAGTGCTCGGCGTGAAAGCTGGATTCGAAACACAACTCGGTGACGAGCTCATCGCCGAAGCTAGCAACCGCGATCGAATTGGCGAAAGCATCGTGCATCCAGCGCATCTGCGCCTGCGGCGTGATGGTCAGCGCGGTGTCGATCAACCGCAGATCGTGACTGTCGCGCGGACGGCACATCAGGCGATGCTCGCCCAGCCGCACCGGCTTGGCGTAGCGATAAGTCGTTTTATGCAACACCGAGATTGTCGGCATGGGAGTTCCCCAGATAACCCGCCACATTTTCTCGCGGCACTGTTTTCAGACAGCTGCCGCAAGGATAAATTCAAACGGATTGAGGTCCGTGCGCGCAACACCATCCGGCGAAAAGGAAAACTTTTCGCGGTGAGGATGGTCGGTTATACATGGAACCCGTGGTCAAGGGCAGTGAAGCCCACCCTTGGCGTGCCCCCAGGGTACGCCCGCATGCGACTATTGCGCGCCTGGCAGGCTCCCACGATCGCATCGTCGGCGCCGCGGCGTTTGCGCCGCAGCGGCGGGCCGATGCCCTGCCCGCCCGCATCGACGCGCTCGACGGATTGCGCGCGCTGTCGATCCTCATCGTGCTGCTCGGCCACGCCTCGCGCGGCAACCAGGCGCCGGACTGGCTATGGCCGATACGCGACCTGGGCATCCTTGGCGTCTACCTGTTTTTCGCCATCAGCGGTTTCATCATCACCCTGCTGATGCTGCGCGAGCGCCAGCGCAGCGGCACGGTCAGCCTGTCCGGCTTCTGGAAGCGCCGCGCCCTGCGCATCCTGCCGCCTTTCGCCGTCGCCTGCTGCGGTATCGCCATAGCCGCGAGCTTCGGCCTGATGCAATGGCATTGGCCATCCTTCTTCGGCGCGCTCAGCTTCACCAAGAACTTCAACTGGCTCGCAGGCGACTGGTTCTTCGGCCATTTCTGGAGCCTGTCGATGGAGGAGCAGTTCTACCTGTTCTGGCCGCTGCTGTTTCTGTCCTTGATGCACAGCCGCCGCGCTGTCGCCGTGCTGTTGCTGCTGGTTCTGGCCAGTCCCCTGTTGGCGCTGACCGGCCTCGAGGTGATTCCGCCCACGCTGGCGAACTCGCTGCCTTGCATCCCTTACCTCGCCGCGGGTTGCCTGCTGGCGGTTCTGTTGCATACCCGGCAGCGCCTGTTCGCCAGGCTGCGCCTGCGCCACAGACTGCGCTGCGCGGCGCTGTGGATCATCCCGCTGTGTGCGGTCGCGGCGGCCTGCTACAAACGCGACGGACATCTCCTCGCGCTCGGCACGGCGCTGCAGGCGGTGCTGCTACCCCTGGCCGCCTTTGTCCTGGTGGCGGAGACGGTGATGGAGGATGGCCTGCTGCGCGGCACGCTGTCCTGGCCGCCGCTGCGCTGGCTGGGCCTGGCCTCGTACAGCATCTACCTCTGGCAGCAGTTGTTCCTGGGCGAGCCGGATACTTACCAGGCTCACTGGTTCTGGACGGCATGGCCGCAGAACCTGGTGGCGGCCATCGTTTGCGGCGCGCTCGCCTATGTGCTGGTGGAACGCCCGTCGGGCAAGCTAAAAAAATACCTGCGGCGCAAGAACGCCGTGCGATCGAGACCACAAAAAAACGGCCCCCGCGCCGAAGCCTGGGGGCCGTTTACCCGATTGGATCAAGCCGCCGCGGGCGGCTCCTCGCTACCGCGCAATCACTTGCGCTTTTCGATCGGCACGAACTCCAGATCTTCCGGCCCGATGTAATTGGCCGAGGGACGAATGATCTTGCCGTCGATGCGCTGCTCGATGATGTGCGCCGACCAGCCCGAGGTGCGGGCGATGACGAACAGCGGCGTGAACATCGCCGTGGGCACGCCCATCATGTGATAGCTCACCGCGCTGAACCAGTCCAGGTTGGGGAACATCTTCTTCTCGCGCCACATCACCGACTCCAAGCGCTCGGCGATGTCGAACATCTTGGTGTTGTCCTGCTCCTTGCTGAGTTCGCGCGCCACTTCCTTGATCACCTTGTTGCGCGGGTCGGACACGGTATAGACCGGGTGGCCGAAGCCGATCACCACTTCCTTGTTGGCGACGCGCTTGACGATATCGGCTTCCGCCTCGTCGGGCGAGTCGTAGCGCTTCTGGATCTCGAAGGCGACTTCATTGGCGCCGCCATGCTTGGGACCGCGCAGGGCGCCGATGCCGCCGGTGATGGCGGAATACATGTCCGAGCCGGTGCCGGCGATGACGCGGCAGGTGAAGGTGCTGGCGTTGAACTCGTGCTCGGCGTAGAGGATCAGGCTGGTGTGCATGGCCTTGACCCAGGAATCCGAGGGCTTGACGCCGTGCAGCAGATGCAGGAAATGCCCGCCGATGCTGTCGTCGTCGGTTTCGACGTCGATGATGTTGCCGTTGACGGCGTAGTGGTACCAGTACAGCAGCATGGAACCGAGCGAGGCCATCAGCTTGTCGGCGATGTCGCGGGCGCCGGGGTGGTTGTGGTCGTCCTTTTCCGGCAGGGCGCAGCCCAGGGCGGAGACGCCGGTACGCATCACGTCCATCGGATGGGAAGCGGCCGGCAGGGCTTCCAGGGCGGCCTTGACGCTGGCAGGCAGGCCGCGCAGCGCTTTCAGCTTGGTCTTGTAGGCTTTCAGCTCGGGCTTGGTCGGCAGCTTGCCGTGCACCAGCAGGTGGGCGATTTCCTCGAATTCGCAGCAATCGGCCACGTCCAGGATGTCGTAGCCGCGGTAGTGCAGGTCGTTGCCGGTGCGGCCCACGGTGCACAGTGCGGTGTTGCCGGCGGTAACGCCGGACAGGGCTACGGATTTCTTCGGCTTGGGGCCGGTGCTCGTTGCTGCCGCGGCAGCCGCTTCCTTCACTTCACTCATGACGTTTCCTGTGTTTAGGGCTTATCTGGTTCGGCTTCGTTATTCTGCCGCTAGTTTATCGGGAAAACGTGGGTTGGTTAGACCCTCCGGTCGAGTATGGTGATCCGGCGCGCCCGAGCCCCGGCAGATTGGCACGGATGCGCGGCGGCCAACATCGTCCGAAACAAGGAACGGTAAGCTCGCTTGTTCCGGCTGCGGCCGGTGCGGCGTCAGGCCCGCTGGCGCCTGCGCTGCCGCAACAGGCGGAGCGAGCCCAGCAGCACCAGCAAAGCCGGGGCAAAGGCGCCGCCTCCCGAGGACGTGCCGCCGGACGCAGTGCCGCCGGATGACGATGACGACGACGAGCTACTTCCGGAAGACGACGACGAGGAAGAGCCGCTACCGCTCGCCGGAACCCACGCGTCGGCAAGGTTATTGACGTCCATCGAGCCAAGGCCGGTGGTGAGATCGTAACCGGTGCCGGCGCTATAGCCGATGGAACTGCCGGACGCGGTCGGCACTTCGTTGTTGCCGCTGACGATATCGTGGAACACATCGCTGGTAGCGGCGGCGAGCTGATACAAACGCGGATTGACATTGCCGAGTCCGCCGCTGGCGCCGGTTCGCCCGGTCACCAGAGTCAGTATGGCGGCAAACGTCGGCGCGCCGAAGGAGGTGCCGCCGGCCACGGTCAGGGTATTGTTGGTGCTCGCATCGCTGCTGGAGAAGCGGAACCCGCCGTTGTCGCAGGTCGCCTGGCCGCTGGAATTGGTGGTGCAGTACAGATACATATCGTGAAAATTGGACGCGGCCAGTGCGATGTCGGGCACGTCGCGGGCGCCGTCGTCCGGCACGCCGGTACCGGTCTGCCAGGAGGGTTTGGCGGAAAACTGCGTGCTGACACCGCCGCCGCTGGCATAGAGGCCGAGGGCGGGACTGGTGCCGCTTTGCTTGCCGGTGTCGTTCCACACGATTTCCGGAATATAGGAAAGCGCGGAGCCGTTGCCGCTGTCGTTGCTGCTGCTCCAGTAGCTGCCGCCGGCGTCGTTGAATTCGGTGCCGCCGACACCGGTGACGTTGGGCGAGGAGGCGGGAAAATCCACCGCCAGCCCATGCGAGGCGGTGGCACTGCCGCTGCTGTCGCAATCGGCGGCGCCCGCGTCGCCGGAGGAGGCGATCACCGTCTGTCCCTGCGCGTTGGCCTGCTCCAGCCAGCCCTGCATGGTGTTGATTTGCGTACTGTTGCCGGTCTCGCAAATGCCGTAGCTGATGCTGACCACCGGCGCCACGTTCTGCTCGATGGCCTCGTTAAGGGCATCGAACACATCCTTGTCGTAGACGAACTCGATGGTGGCATCCGGCGCCACATCGCCGGACCATTCGACGTCGATATCCGACTCGCTCATGTCCTCGGAACCGTTTTGCAGGACCAGGGAGCCGGCGTCGGGGCCGGGCACCAGCTGCGGATCGTTGGCGGGCAGGCCGGCGGCGGTGCGGAAATCGCGGATGTCGCTGAGGTTGATCAGCGCCTGCCCCACCACCGCGATCTTGCCGCCGCTGCCGCTGATGCCCGCCGCGTAGAGCGGCTTGAGATCGTAAATGGTGGCGAAATCGTCCGGCGCCAGGAAATGATCGCCGGAAATGCTCGAGGTGAAGTGCGGCGCTGCATCCCGCAAGCGCGGCCGGGGATGAAAGTCGTCGAGGCCGCGCACGCTCAGCAGCATGCCCGACCATGCCGCCGGCACCGACAGCTCGGTGGTGTTGGCGAAATGGCCGGCGCCGCCGACGCTGAAACGATGCAACTCCGTGCGGAAGGCCGTCTCGATGCTCGCCACGCTGCCGCTGAAGCTGATGCGCTTGCCGCTGGCGGAGACGCTGTCGATGTGCAAGCCCTGGCTGCGCAGCCAGCTCTCGATCCGCGCCTGATCGGCCGTGGACAGGCCGAAGCGGCTCGCGTACTGCTGCGGCGTCAGCCAGGCGCGGTAGCGCGGCGAAAGCGGATCCTGTTGCTGCCGCAGCAGCTCATCCAGATCCGCCTGCTGCGCCGATGAAAGACCGAAGTGCAGGGAAACGCCATGCACTACCACCGCCCCGTCGATCCGGCCGGTCTCATCGCGCGCCTGCGCCTGCGGCGGCAGGCTGCCACGCAGCACGACGCTGGTCTGGGAATGCAGCGATCCGGCGATGCGATCGCGCAGGGCGGACTGCGCCTCGGCGCCGGCCGCGGAGGCCAGCAACAGCGCGGACACGATCAGCTGCGGGTACCCCTTCAGCCTGGAACTGCGCATTGTGCTCCTCGTCGGACGGTGCGGCGCTGGAACGCCGGCAGTCTTGAATGGATGCTGTTCTACCACGGCTGGGCGGCAGGACTCATGGTCCGGCGAGACGCTTCACGCAAATGCCAGAATCGTTCCCTTATGATAATCGCGCGGTGTGTTTCCGGCCGCGATCGATCGAACCGACTCAGGAATATCACGATGAAGAACATTCTCGCTGCACTGATGATCAGCGCCGGCCTGCTCATGGCCGGCGTCGCCGCCGCCCAGGAACCCCCGCATCCGGCTCCGCACCATCACCACCACCATCACAAGAAGCATCATCACCCCAAGTAAACCGCTTGGCAGCGTTGCTCCAGACATTGAAAAGCCCCCGCAAGGGGGCTTTTTGACGACAGGTCCCAGATGGCCGCGGCCCGTGTTCAGTCCTTCTTGAGCCCGCCCAGCAGACCGGCCAGATCGTCCACCAGAGCGGTCAATTCACCGGTCATCAGGGTGAAATTGGCCTCGAACTGCTCCTCGCTGTCCTTGGCGGACTTGCCGCTTCCGGCGGAACCCGGATCCTTGGCATCCATCGCCTCGAAGCGCAGGCGCTTCAGCGCCAGCTTGTCGGTCAGCACCAGGGCCAGGCGGTCGCGCCACACCAGGCCAACCCGGCTGACCGACTTGCCGCCCTGGATCAGCGAACGGATTTCCGCGCCTTCCAGTCCGTGACGGACATAGCGCACCGCCGCCTTCGACAACTCGTTGGCGACCAGCTCGCAGTCCTGGTCCAGGGCGAACTGGGCCGAGATGCTGCCGGCCGCCAGCCAGCCGGTCATGGCCGCCCCGGCAGCTTCCTGGGTTTCCAGCGGGATGGCCGGGAATTCGCCGAGATCGTTGCGCAGCACCGAAGCCAGGTTTTCCGCCACTTTCGGCGAGGAGCTGTCCACGATCAGGCGATGAGAGGACAGATCCAGCCAGGCGCGCACCGTTTTTTCGCGCACGAAGGCGCGCGGACGCAACTCATCGGCGACACGGTCCTTGAGATCGCGCAACTGCTTGCGGCCCAGGGCGAAACCCTGGTTCTTTTCCTGCACCGCGGCCCGTTCCTTCACGGCCTGGTTGATCACCGCCGCCGGCAGCAGGCGCTGCTGCGAACCCAGGCTGATCAGCACCTGCTTGCCCTGGCTGTATACCAGGCCGGAGGAGGCATGCGGCGCCACCCAGCCCTGGCTCTGCATGCTGGCGGCATTGCAGGGCAGCAGCGGATGGGCGGAAAGGGTTTCTTCGAGCTTGCCCGGCGTGATGCTCCAGGCGGAATCGAGGGAAAAGATAGTGAGGTTCTTGAACCAGGCGCTCATCGTGTGATCGGGGACGAGGCGACCCGCTAACCCGGACCCGCGGCCGGATGGCCGCGCGGCGCCCGGATGCGGACCGCGGATATCGAATGGAAGGGGCGCACTTTAGCCCAAATCGCCCCCGCCGTTCGACTCCGCCCCCGCCGGCCGCGGCCGACGGCCGCCGCCGCGCCGTTACAGCCCGGCGTGGCGCAAAATGAGCTTCACCACCGTCAGCAGGGTCAGCACAAAACCGCCGGCCAGCGTCACCCCGACCAGGATGAAGGTCAGCGCATTGCCATGGGTGAAATCGCGCGCCCAGTTCTTGGAGCTCTGCACGCCGAAGAAGGATGCCAGCACGCTGCCGATGGTTTGCAGCAGCGTCACCCGCTCGGGGTCGGTCTCAACCGCGTATTGCCGTGTCTGTTCCATGTCCTCGCCTCCCGCTGTAATGCCATGGAACACATTCTGGGACTGGCGCCGGAACATAAACAGTTACAGACTAGCCGCATCCGGACCATAGCAGATGCCTTTCCCATGACGCTGTATGGCGAACTCGCCGCCGAAGTCGCCGGCATGATCGAAAACGGCGTGCTGCGGCCGGGCGAGAAAATCCCCTCGGTGCGCGCCATGTGCAGCCGGCGCAAGCTGAGCCAGTCGACCGTGCTACAGGCCTACCACCAGCTGGAGGACCGCGGCCTGATCGAGGCGCGGCCGCGCTCGGGTTATGTGGTCAGCGCCTGGTGGCAGGACATGCCGAAGGAGCCGGCGGTATCGCGCTCGCCGCGCGCCGCCACCACGGTGGAAGTGTCCGACCTGGTGTTCGACATCCTCGACGCCACCCGCAACCGCGCGCTGGTGCCGCTGGGTTCGGCCTTCCCCAGTCCGCTGCTGTTCCCGTTGCCGCGGCTGGCGCAGCTGCTGGGCGGGGTGGCCCGGCGCCTCGATCCCTGGGCCACGGTGACCGATCTGCCGCCGGGCAGCTTCGAGCTGCGCCGCCAGATCGCCCGGCGCTACCTGATGACCGGCGTGCAGGTGCCGGTGGAGGACATCGTCATCACCTCCGGCGCGATGGAAGCCCTGAATCTGTGCCTGCAGGCGGTGACTCAGCCGGGCGACATCGTGGCGGTGGAATCGCCGGCGTTCTACGGCACCCTGCAGGCGCTGGAGCGCCGCGGCCTGCGCGCCCTGGAAGTACCGACGCATCCGCGCGACGGCGTCGAGCTGGACAGCCTGGAGCGCATGCTGCACAAGCATGAGATCAAGGCCTGCTGGTTCATGAGCAATTTCCAGAATCCGCTCGGCGGCAGCATGCCGGAGGAAAACCGGCGGCGGCTGGTGGCGCTGTTGGCGACGCGCGGCATTCCGCTGATCGAGGACGACGTCTACAGCGAGCTGTACTTCGGCGGCGAACCGCCGCAACCGGCCAAGGCGCACGACCGCGCCGGACTGGTGCTGCACTGCGGCTCCTTCTCCAAGTGCCTGGCGCCCGGCTACCGCATCGGCTGGGCCGCGCCCGGCCGCCATGCGCGGCAGGTGGCGCGGCTCAAGTTCACCGCCTCCATTTCCACCACCGTGCCAGCACAGGAAGCGATTGCCCGCTACCTGAGTGAAGGCAGCTATGAATACCATCTGCGCCGGCTGCGCCATGCCCTGCAGACGCAGCAGAACCAGATGCTGCAGGCCATCGCCCGCCATTTTCCGGCGCAGACCCGGGTCAGCCGTCCGCGCGGCGGCTACTTCCTGTGGCTGGAACTGCCACCCGCGGTCGACGCACTGGAACTGAACCGCCAGGCGGCGGCGCATGGCATCAGCATCGCGCCAGGACCGATGTTCTCGGCCAAGCGCCAGTTCGCCAACTGCGTGCGCCTCAACTACGGCCATCCCTGGACGCAGCAGATCGAGGATGCGGTGGCCACGCTGGGCCGCCTGGCCGCGGCGATGTGCGATGCAACAGCAGCGCGGCGAAATTCGCCGGCGGATTGAACACTCCCGCCATGCGTTAGTATTCGTGACACCTGCATCGGTTTTCGAAGGCATCAAAGCAGTGGCCACAAAAAAAATAGCGGAGGAGCAAGGTGGCCCCAAGGTCGACCTGTCGCTGCAGCAGTTCAGCCATCTGGTCGGACTGATCTATCGCGGCACCATGGAACCCCTGCCCTGGTCCGGCGCCATCGAGTTTCTGCACCGGCTGCTGCGGGCGAGCTGGGTCACGCTGATCCTGCGCCCGGCTACAGCGGGCCACCAGGCCATCATGATCAACATGGGCCGCGAAGGCGGGCCGCATGTCGCGGCCAGCCCGCACATCAGTCCGGGCGTGTTCGCGCTCGACCCCTTCGTCAACCTGCCCGGCGACCGCATCGTCACCGCCGACGAAATGGTGGGCGAAAGCAACTGGCTCAACAGCGAGTATTACAAGCAGTTCTGCGAACCCGCCGGCGTGCGCTACGTGATGGGCGCCGACATTCACACCGAGGAAGGCTCGGAGTGCCGCGTGCGCATCTGCCGCCCGATCGAGGCGCCGCCGTTTTCCGAAGCGGACAAGGCGCTGTGCCAGATGCTGCTGCCGCATTTCGAAAACGCGGCGCGCCTGTACACCAGCATCGACGTGGCGGAGTCGGAGCGGCAACTGCTGGCCGGCACGGTGGACCGGATGCAGCTCGGCACGGTGATCCTCGACGAAGCCGGCACCGTGCTCAAGACCAACAGCGTGGCCCATCACATCCTGCGCGAAAACGACGGGCTGCGCATCACCCAGGGCCTGCTCGAAGCGGGCTACGGCGCGGAAAACCGCGAGCTGTATCGCCTGATCAAGCTGGCCTTGCAGGGCATCACCAATACAGCGGGCAGCGTGGCCCAGGCCATGTCGATCACCCGCCCTTCGGGCCGCGCCAAGCTGGGACTGGCGCTGCGCAGCGTGCCGCAGGGCGACTGGCTGGAAAGCCGGCACCGGCCCACGGTGGCGGTATTCATCCGCGATCCGGAAAATCGCTCACAGGCTTCGCGCGAGATGGTGCAGCGGCTGTTCGGACTGACTCCGGCGGAGTCGTCACTGGCGCTGCTGCTGGCCGACGGGCTCAGCCTGGATGAGGCCACCGCGCAACTCGGCGTGCGCAAGAACACCGCGCGGGCGCAGCTGCGCGCCATTTTCTCCAAGACCGGCGTGACGCGGCAAACCGCGCTGGTGCGCCTGCTGCTGGCCAGCGTCACGCCGCAATAGCGGCATCCCGCGGGATACATACCGGCCGGTACGTCCAACCGCCGGTCGCGCAGGCCGCGCCGCCCATCGCCGGAAGCGCGCAGCACCTGCGCCTGATCGCGGGTGAGCGCCGCATGGCGTTGCGGTGCAGCAAAGCACCATCGGATTCCGCACCGGCAGCGCAATTGCCGGCGTTGCGGATCGCCGCCTCAACTTTCCGACACCTCCCCCTGCGCTTGCGTATGGCGCAGCACTTGGCGAATCCATAACCCATTTGGACGATTCTGCATTAGGCACGAGGGGAGAGTCTTGCGTCCGGGCACCGCCCAAATAATAAAAGCCTGGAGGAACTAGATGAAACAAGCACAGCGGAGTCAGTCCGTTGGTGGGGACGCGGGCGCTGCATTGCCGGCGATGCCGAAAACGGCCGTGGCGCTGGCGCTGGGGGTGATGGCCGCCGCGATCTGCGGCGCAGCGCATGCCGGCTCGGCCGACCTGGGGAACAACACCTCCCTGGAATACACGGTGACGCTCAACTATGCCTTGGGCGTGCGCCTCAAGGATCCCGCGGATTCTCTGGTCAACGGCCCGGTCGGCGCCGCGACCGGCCTGTCCAGCACCATCAACCAGGATGACGGCGACCGCAATTTCAGGGCCGGCAGCCTGACCAACAACCGCATCAGCGCGCTGGTGGAAGCCAACCTCAAGCACGGCAACTACGGCGCCTTCGTCCGCGGCGACGCCTTCTACGATCAGGCCTACCATCATCCGAACGACAACGACTCGCCGGATACGATCAACTCGAACGGCCCGGTCAGCCGTTTCACCGACGACGCCCGCTATTTCCAGGGCGAGCGCGCCCGCCTGCTCGACGCCTATCTGTATGGCGACTGGAACCTGGGCGCGGACCGCAATCTCAACCTGCGCCTCGGCCGCCAGGTGGTCGCCTGGGGTGAGAGCCTGTTCTTCCCCAACATCGCCGGCGCGCAAGGGCCGGTGGACGCCACCAAGGCCAACGTGCCCGGCATCGAGGTGAAGGACATCCTGCTGCCGGTGAACCAGGTCTCCACCCAATTCTCGCTGACCAACAAGCTGAGCCTGATGGCTTACTACCAGCTTGAGTACAAGGCCAGCGAGCTGGACCCGGTCGGCGACTACATGTCCTACACCGACGTGGTCGGCCCCGGCGCGCAGTTCATTTACGCCTTCTCGGAGGGACCGGGCGCGCCGGCCTACAAGATCCAGTACCAGGGCGCCGACAAGCCGAGCGACTTCGGCAATTATGGCGTGGGCCTGCACTACTCCCTGGGATCGGCGACCGAGCTGGGCCTGTACCAGTTGCGCTTCACCGACGAGTACCCGCTGGTGCAGACCAACTATGGCCTGGTCACGCTGGCGCCGGGCTTCCCGGCCGAAGTGCTGCCAACCACCTACAACGTCAACTACCAGAGCGGCATCGACCTGACCGGCGTCAGCCTGTCGTCCTCGATCGGCCCGGTCAACGTCGCCGCCGAGGTGTCCTACAAGAACGGCCAGGACATGCTGGTCAATACCGCCGCCGGGCCGACCGCCTCGCCGGGCAAGGTGACCCAGGCGCAGGCTTCGGCCATCTACATCGTCGGCCCCAGCTTCCTGGCGCGCGAGATCGATCTGGTCGGCGAGGCCGTCTACCTGCACGTCAACGGCGTCGACGCGGTCTCCGGCTCGCAGCAACTGACCGACACCAAGAACGCCTGGGCCTACGAAACCACCGCCACCCTCAACTACCCCAACCTGTTCACCGGCTGGGACCTGGCGGTGCCGCTGAGCTGGGCCCAGGCCGTCACCGGCACCGCCGCGGTGGCGGGCGCCTTCGGCAGCCTGGTGGGACATGGCGACCAGCGCGCCAGTATCGGCCTGACCTTTACCTACCTGAGCAGACTGGAAGTATCGACCAGCTACAACGCCTTCCTCGGCAGCGCCAATCCCGTCACGCACCCCCTTGCCGACCGCGACTACGTCGCGATGAACGTCAAATACAGATTCTGAGAAATGAACATAGGAGGAGAGGTTTGATGAAATTCAAATTGACCTGCATCGCGGCGCTCACCGCCGCGGCCGGCATGCTCGCTGCGCATCCCGCCGTGGCCGCCGTATCGGCCGAGGAAGCGGCGCAGCTCGGCGGCGACAAGCTCACCTGCACCGGCGCCGAACGCGCCGGCAACGCCGACGGCAGCATCCCCGCCTTCAGCGGCAAGTGGCTCGGCGCGCCTCCGGGGCTGGACGTGAAGAACGCGCACGGCCACGACCCGGACCCTTATGCGGACGAGAAGCCGCTGTTCACCATCACCGCGCAGAACATGGCCCAATATGCGGACAAGCTCAGCGATGGCCAGAAGGCGCTGTTCAAACGCTATCCGGATACGTTCCGCATGCCGGTGTATACCAGCCATCGCGATTTCCGCTATGCCGACTGGGTCTGCGACACGCTGAAGAAGAACGCCGCCACGGCCAAGCTGATCCACGACGGCGTCGGCGTCAGCGCCATCACCGGCAGCGTGCCGTTCCCGATCCCGCAGAACGGCCTGGAACTGCAGTGGAACCTGCAGCTGCCCACCCGCGCCTGGACCGAAGTGGCCACCTATGACCAGGCCGCCGTCTACGGCAACGGCAACCTGGCCTGGGGCCGCGTGTCCTACAACATCCTGGCGCCGGTGAACGATCCCGACAAGCGTGGCTCCACCACCGACGTCCTGGGCTCCTACTTCAACGTCATCACCCTGCTGCCGGAGCGCGACAAGGGCAGCCTCGACATCGGCTGGACGCCGAACGACTACGACCACAACTACACCCACACCTGGGGCTACAGCCCCGGCACGCGGCGTGTGCGCGAGGCGCCGGAGTTCGGCTTCGATCTGCCGCAGGGCGCCGGCGGCTTCCGCACCGTGGACGACGACCGCCTGTTCAACGGCTCGCCCGAGCGCTACGACTGGAAGATCGTCGGCAAGAAGGAGATCTACATCCCCTGGGACGGCTACCGCCTCAACGATCCCAAGGTGAAGTACAAGGACCTGCTGACCAAGGGCACCATCAATCCCGACTACATGCGCTACGAGCTGCACCGTGTCTGGGTGCTGCAGGCCACGCTCAAGCCCGGCTACCGCCATCTGTACAGCAAGCGCACGATCTACATGGAAGAAGACACCTGGCACGGCGTGATGGCGGATACCTACGACAATCGCGGCCAGCTGTGGCGGGTGGGCATGATCAACTACTTCTACGCCTACGAAATGCAGGCCTGGCACGCCGGCGTCGCCGTGTATCACGACCTCGTGGACGGCGCCTACATCGCCGACCGCATGGTCAACGAGCAGCCGGATGGCGAAAAGCTCAACGCGGGCGGCCTCACCCCGGCCGACTTCACACCGGATTCGGCACGCCGCGGCGGACATTGATTCCTGCCTTGATCAATACCAGCGCATAAGCGGCGCGGAACGAAAGGCCCCCGATTTTCGGGGGCCTTTCTGTTTTTGGGCTTGAAGCAATGAAGCGGCGCGGCCCGCCGCTTCAATCCGCGGAGAAATCGGCCAGGGTCATGGCATCGCCGATGACGGTCCTGCCATCCAGCGCATGCAGCGGCGCCTGCATCATCTGCAACACTTCGCGGCTCTTCACCACCAGGCCGCTGAGCGAGCCGGCAATCAGCAGATACGCCGCCTCCGCCATCATTTCCATCGGCTCCACCCAATCCGGATGCGCCAGCGCCGCCTGCCGGGCCACCGCTTCTGCGCTTTCCGAACGGGCGATCTTGTACGGCGCCAGCGCATTGGCCTGAACGCCGCTGCCTTGCAGCTCCGCCGCAAGGCCCAGGGTGTAACGATCCAGCGCCGCCTTGGATGCCCCATACAGCGCCAGTGCATGGACGAATTTTGCCGGCCCCGGATACGGGATCGGCGGCTGCCGCGCCATTTCACTGCTGATGTTGAGGATACGTCCCCAGCCGCGCGCCCGCATGCCGGGCAAGGCCTGCTGGATCAGGTCCACCGGCGCCTGGAAATTCACTTCGAACATGCCGCGCCGCGCCGGCAGATCGATCCTGCCCGGCGGCGCATAGGCGGTAATGGTGGCGGCATTGTTGACCACGATGTCGACCGGGCCAAGCTGCGCCGCGGCCTGTGCCACCAGCCCGGCCCGCGCCTGCTCCTCGGCCAGGTCGGCGACCAGCAATACGGCGCGTCCCCCTGCCCGCTCGATCAGGGCACAGGTTTCCCGCAGGCCTTCCCGCGAACGGGCGCTCGCGGTAACCGCCAGCACTGCTCCATGCACGGCCAGGCGCAACGCGATGGCGCGGCCGATACCACGGCTGGCGCCGGTGACGAGGGCAACGCGCCCTTCAAGAGCCGGATGCTCCGACATTGATATGAACCTCACAGCTTCCGCCCGGATTGCGGCGAATCCGAACAATGCCGCAGGCGCAGACGGTGATCTTGGCGATTCCGGCGAGGCGGTGCAGCCTTCTCGCCGCGGCGGCTAGGGCCTGGCGCGGAACGTCAGCACCAGCACATCCCGATGCGCCGGCAGCGCCGGATCGAGCGGCGTAACGGCGGTTACGCCGTGATACACCCGCGCGTCCTCGACAAAGGCCGCGTCGAAGGGCTGGGTCAGGGTGAAGCTGCCCAGCTCGCGCCGTTCCAGGTCGTAGACCACGGTGGTGCCCTGCTCGATGTTGCGCCGCGTCACCAGCAGCACCAGCACATGGTCCACCCCGTCGCGGTGCGGGCCTTCCGGGGTGGGCTGGCCGAGCTCGCCCTGCCTGGCTTCAATGCGGAACTGATGCATTTCCACCCGCCACGACGGCACCGCCGGGGTCAGCGCTCCGAATACCGATCCGCACAGGGCCAGCAGGGCGCGCAGGCTGTCGCTGGCGCCTACCGCCGGCGTCACCGGCTCGAACCAGCGCTGCACACCGCCGTTGAGCGGGTTGTAATCCACGCCCTGGTAGTGCGGCTGGTGCGGCTCACGCGTGATGGCGCCGTCGGCGCCGACGCTGAACACCGCATGGCGGCGTTTGCGGTAGCGTCCGCCGTCCGCCATGTGGGTATCCAGGTGCAGGTCGTCCCAGCTGGCGGCGAACTGCTCCCAGTCGGTGAGCCGGCCCAGCCGGACGGCCAGATCGCGCACCCGCGCGGCGGGCACGAAGGCATAGCCCTCGCGGCTCAGCGTGGCGCTCAACTCGTTTCCGGTGCTTTCCTGAACGGGCTTCAATGCAGTCGGACCATAAGGCGGGGGCGATCCCCTCGGAAGCTGCGCAGCCTACCCCTATTGCAGACGAAATGCTCGGACCGGCATCAAAAACAGGGTATTCCTTCCGCACTGCAACAGACCGTAACCGCCGCTCCGCCGCCGCCGCACGCTCGTCCTTTTGCGTGAGGTTTGGGCTCTGGTATTGGGCTAGAACAGACATATACAACGCGCCCGTCAGAGGCGTTAAAAAACCCAAGCTGCGACGGAGGAGGACGGCATCGTGAGAATCGCGCGTCTGGTGGTTCGATGAGCAGCATGCATCCCAGTCTGCACCCCTTTCAAACCGTGCGGGAATTCGGCGGCGACAGCATGCATTGCGCGGTGCTGGAACTGGACGAATTCACCCCGCGTTATGCAACCGCGCGGGACCGCAATCACCTCAGCTTCTATTTGTCCCTGAACGGCCATACCCAGGTCTTCCCGACACGCGGCTCGCCTTACTATCCGGTGTCCGGCGCCAGCATCGCCACCAACCCGCCCGGTACGGTGTGGGAAGGATCGTGGCGCGGACGGCAGACCTGCGTATTGCTGGAAGTGGGCCCTTCGGTACTGCGCGAATTCACCAAGTCGCAGATCGTGTTCCCCAACAACCACCAGCTGACGGTGGTTGAGGATGACCGTCTCAGGTACAGCATCATGGCCCTGCACCAAGACCTGATGGCGCCGTCACCCGCCGGCGACCTGTTCATCGGCCATATCGCCCGCGGCGTCACCTCGCACTACCTGAAAACCTATTGCGCCTGCCCCGATACGCTGCCGCTGCGCGAACAGAAGCTCGGCGCCAGGGATCTGCAGCGGGTGCTGGAACTGATCGAGGCGCAGCTCGACACCAAGCCGGTGCTGGACGATCTGGCCGCCATGCTCGGCATGAACACCACCAGCTTCTGCCGCCGCTTCAAGAACAGCACCGGCCTGCCGCCCTACCAGTACCTGCTGCATGCCCGCGTGGAGCGCGCCAAGCAGGCCCTGCGACGGCACGAACAGCCGCTGTCGGAGCTGGCGCTGTCGCTGGGCTTCTACGACCAGAGCCAGTTCAGCAACACCTTCCGCAAGATCGTCGGGCTCAGCCCGCGCGACTACCGGCGCGCGCAGACGTCGTAAGGAAGCGGCGGCACATGCGCCACCGCCTTCAGGCCTCTCCTACCGCCTGCGCCAAACCGCGGCCGCCGAAGCCGCCGCGCCAGGCGGCCGCAAGGGCAGCGGCGAACATCAGCGCGCCGACCGCGACAAAGGCGCCCTCGATGCCCAGCGTCGCGCGCAGCGGATAGATCACAAAGGGATTGACGAAGTCGCCAAGGAACTGGACCGTGTAGAGCAGGCCGAGGGCGCGGGCGCGCACGGACAGGGGCGCCGTATCCATCAGCAGCACCGGGAAATACACGTTGAGCAGGCCGCCGCCGAGCCCGGTAAGGCAGCAGCCGACAAAGGTGAAAGCCGGCTGCGTCCACAGGCCCATCACGGCGCAGCCGGCGCCGAGCAGGAACAGCGCGAGGGCCAGCACCCAGCCGCGCCCGAGCCGCGGCGCGACACGCCCGTAGGACCAGGCGCCGACCGCCGCCAGCAAGCTGGCGCCCGACAGGATCAGACCGACCACGGCGGGACTGGAGATGCCGTTTGCGGCGAGCAGGAAGGACACCTGCGTGGTGGTCATGAACACCACCACATAGGCGCACAGGATGGTCAGATAGATCGGCCATAGCGCCGCCACGCCGGAGGCACCGGCCTGCGCCGCCGCCGGCTCGCGGCCGGCACCGTGAGCGGAGCCACCCACCACCCGCGCCGCGGCAAGCCCGCTGAGCAGCAACAGCAGACCCAGGCCATACAAGGCGAACGGCGCCCGCCAGCCCCAGGCCGAACCGAGCACGCCGGCCAGCACGCCGCCGGACACACCCGCCACCGCGCCGGCGGCGTTGGCATACCCCAGGAAGCGCGCCCGCGCCGCCGCGTCGAACTGCTGGCCGATCAGCACCACCGAGGCGGTGATGATGCCGCCGGTGGCCAGGCCCAGCACGAAGCGCGATGCCAGCAGCGCGCTCCGGCCGTCCAGATACAGCGCCGCGGTGCCGCTCAGGGTGTACAGCGCCAGGCTGCCCAGCAGCACCCCGCGCCCGCCGTGCCGCTCGACCAGCCAGCCGGCCGGCGAAGCGCCCGCGATGATGCCGAGCGTGGAAACGGCCATCACCATCTGCGCCGAGAACGCGCCTCCGTCACCACCGCCGAAGTGCGCCGCCAGCGCCGGCAGCACCGGCGCCACCGCGCAGAACAGCAGGCCGATCAGGCAGCCGCAGGCGCCCAGAGTCAGATACAACAGCCATAGCCGCAGGCGCCCGTATCCCGGCGCCGCGGCGGAAGCCTGCCTATGCACATCACTCATCGATCACCGCCTTGCCTGAGCCGCGCAGCGTGTGTGAAAGATCCGCGCCCGGGCGGTGCGGCGCCCGGGCGCGGACTACCACCGATCGGAACTGCCCATCAGAACTGGTACTTGGCGTTGAAGCCGACATAGTCGCGATCGGCATAGGGACGCTGCGCCAGGTTGGCCGAACCGAGGAAGGCGCTGTAGGTCAGGCCGAGGGTCAGTCGCTGCAGGTAGCTGAAATTCACCCCGACCGAAGCGCGCTGATCGCCCTGGCCCCACAGGGCGCCGAAAGTGCCCGGCGGCGGCGAGCCCCTGGCGATGCCCTGGTAGGTCAGCGGCACGGTGATGTCCCAGCCGGCGAACACGTTCTTCCAGTCGAAGGTGCCGAGCAGCGAGTAAGCCCAGGAATTCCGGCTCACCGGACCGGCGCCGTTGCTGAGCTGGGTGGTGCCGTCGACCGCGTCGACCTGGTTGATGTGGATGTAGCCCAGTTCGGCGATCAGGTTGAGGTCGTCCCAGAACCAGCCCGGCCCCAGCACCTGCAGGGCGCTGAAATCGGCCTGGGTGGTCTTGCCGCGGGAGGCGGTGGGGCTGGCCGGGTTGACCAGCAGGTCGATGCCGTCGCGGTAGCTGGCCTCGCCGGCGAAGCTGACGCCCAAGGCCTGGGTGGAGAAACTCAGCGCGCCCATGCGGATGCCGTCGTAGTACTTGATGTTGTACGACACCGGCACCTGCACGCCGATGGCCTGCGAGGTCAGCGGCAGGTTGACCGGCGGCGGCGCCTGCCCGGTCGGCGCGAGGATGCCGGCCTCCACCGCCTGCAGCGCGCCCTGCAAGGCCGGCGGCAGCACCGCCAGCGGCGCCAGCAGGGTCTGGTAGCCCTGGTTCAGCGCGGTCTGCGGCGTGGTGTCGTCGTAGCGCAGGAAGTAGCCGCCGACGCTGGTCTGCGTGGTCAGCTGGTAAGTCAGGCCGACGCCGTACTGGCCGTAATCGCTGGGCTTCTGGTCGCCCAGGCGTGTCGCCGTCCACACCCGCGGCGTGCCCGGCACCAGCTGGCCCAGCGGGATGTTCAGCGGCGCCGGCAGCGGCGTCAGCCCGTAGAACGGGTTCTGCGTCAGGTAGATGAATTCCGCGCCGGGGCCGACCACATCGGTGGTGGAGAAGTAGTCGCCCACCGGGTTCAGCTCGGTCGCCTTGTACTCCAGCTTGTAGTAGCCGAGAACGGTGAGGTCGTCGGTCAAGCCCACCTTCAGCGAGATCTGGTTGCTCGGCAGCAGCAGGTCCTTGGTCTCGATGCCGGGCACGAAGGCCTTGCTCGCATCGGCCGGCGCCTGGGCGGTGGCGATGCCGGAGAAGAACAGAGCCTCGCCCCAGGCCACCACCTGGCACCCCACGCGCAGGTCGAGGTCCTGGTGCGGGCCGAGGCGCCAATTGCCGTAGGCATAGGCATCCAGCAGGCGCGTACGCTGCCCATCGTAATACCGCGCACCGTCGGTGAAACGGTTCACCGGCAACTCGGTCTTGTTGATGGTATCCGGCGAGTCGTTGTCGTTGGGGTGGTGATAGACCTGGTCGAAGAAACCGTCGCCGCTCAGGGCGAGGCCGTAGTTGGGACCGCGCAGGTTCAGCTCGGCCAGGCCGCTGAGACGGTTGTTGATCAGGCTGCCGGATTTGAAGTTGCGGTCGCCATCGTCGAAGTTGATGGTGCTGGGCAGGCCCGACGTCGTGCCCACCGGGCCGTTGACCAGGTTGTCGCTGGGATTCTTCAGGCGCATCGACACGCCGTAGTTGATCGTCAGCTTGTATTCGGCGTCGATGCCGTCGCCCAGGCTGTACACGCCCGCCTGCGCCGGCCCGGCCAGCGCGGCGATGCCCAGCGCCAGAGCGCTGCGCCGCAGGTACCGGCCGGCCTGCGCCGGAACCTTCTTGCCTGTATGGGTTGTCATTATTCTCCTCCCGATTGCTTATTGCTTGTTCTGATATTTCGTTCAGATAATTTTGGGGGCACGCTGTTGCGGCGCTGCCCGCCGCCCCGCTGGGCGGGGCAGACTGGATCTTCGATCGCTGCCACCTGGGGCCTCAGTGGCCGGCGGTGGCGGCCACCTTCGGGCTGTACAGGTCCGGTGTGTTGGCCGGATCGTTGAGCTTCCACCAGTTGCCCGGGCCCGATTCGTTGACCAGGTAGGTCGCCTCGTAGGCGCCGGCGGTGAGGTCGTGGTAAACCGACACGCCGCGGTGATAGCACTCGCACTCCGCCGAGTAGTGGTAGTCGATGTAGGAGGTGCGCCACAGCTGATCGCGGCCGTCGTAGGCTTCGGACCACAGCGACAGCCAGGTGTCCTCGTCGACGTACAGCACCTTGCGCTTGTAGATATGGCGGAAATCCGGCTTGAGGCTGGCCTCCACCACCCAAACCCGGTGCAGCTCGTAGCGCTGATAATCGGGATTGGGAGTATTCGGCTTGATCATGTCGCTGAGCTTCAGCGAGGGATCGTTGGAGCGGAAGTTGTTGTAGGGGACGTAGTATTCCTTCTTGCCCACGATCTTCCAGTTGAAGCGCTCCGGGTTGCCCTGGAACAGGTAATCGTCGTCGATGGTGCGCAGGCCGGCCGGCGGAATCGGATAGTCGAAACCGATTTCCGGCGACTGCCGCACGCGCCGGGTGCCCGGGTTGTACTGCCAGGTCTGGGTGCGGTCGTTGTGAAAATCGTTGGGCTGCCAGCCGATGCCGATGGAGCCCTTGTCGCGCGGCGGCGAGATTTCCTCGTTGTAGAAGTAGGAGCTGATCTGGTCCTGCGCGTTACTGCGCTTGTTCGGATCGGTGAACATGCTCAGGGTGCGGAAACGCTGCCGGCCCCAGGCGATATTGCCGTTGCCGTAGACGTCGGCGATGTCGTAGACCGAGGCCTCGGTCCAGGCGCGGTAAGGCAGGATCATGTTCCACACCGCTTCCTGTCCGCTCTGCGGGAAGGGGAAGGCGATGGCGCCGGTTTCGCCGTTGGTGCCCAGGCCGTCATGCACCAGCTCGGCGTTGACCGCGTTCTTCTTGATCACATCGCAGACCCAGTCCGGCACGCGGAAGTCGCGATGGCTGGGATAGACCAGCATGCGGAACGAATCCGGATGGCGCTTGAACAGGGCCTTCTGGCCGTCGGTGAGCTTGTCGGCGTACTGCGCCATGTTCTGCGCGGTGATGGTGAACAGCGGCTTCTCGTCGGCATAGGGGCCCGGCTCATAGCCGCCCTTGTTCTTCATGCCCGGCCAGGATTCCAGCCACTTGCCGCTGAATTCCGCCACGCCATCGGGCGTGCCCGCCTTTTCCGCGCCGACGCAGGTGTATTTGTCGCCGCCCAGCTGGGCGGCCTGTTCAGCCGATACCTTGGCCACGGCGGGAGTCGCCGCGACTCCCAGGCCGAACGCCAGCAAGCAGGAAATGCCGGCCGTCTTCAACTTCATCATCGCTCTCCTCGCAACCCGCCGTTGTTGTGGATACCTGCAGGTACGACGGCGGCCGCCTATGCGCGGAAGCTGTGTGCCCGAATCGGTACCGTTGTTTCGGCTAAGTTGCTACAGCGGCCGGAGGCGTTCTTGGCGATTTTTTACGATTTGGCGATTTTGTGACGGACAACTGACCTGCGGATCAGATTGGCTGACAGCCGGCGCGTCCGAACCATGCATCAGGTGGTACTCCGGCTTACCCGCACGACCGACCGCAAGCTTCCCAGACCGCGGCCCGCACCGCTAACGCAGGATCGAGCCGCCATCGACGCCGATCACCTGACCGTTGATCCAGGCTCCATCGTCGGACAGCAGCATCGCCACCATAGCAGCGATATCCTCGGACCGGCCGAGGCGCGGACTGCGCGTTTCCCGCAGCACCGCATCGGCCAGATCCTGCGGAAAGTGCGCACGCAACTGCTCGGTGATCACCAGCCCCGGAGCGACGGCGTTGGCCCTGATGCCGTCCTTGCCCCAGCGCGAGGCGACGTGACGCATCAGCGCATGCAGGCCGCTCTTGCTCACCGCATAGGACACGCGCGTCGGCTCGCCGTGATAGGCCGCGGTGGAACTGGTGTAGACGATGCTGCCGCCGCCGCGCTTGAGCAGTTCGGGAATGGCATGGCGCGTACACAGCAGATGGCCGCGCAGGTTCACTTGCAGGGTGCGGTCGAATACCGCCAGCGGCACCTCCACGGCATCGGTATCGTCCAGCAGGGTCTTCATGTCCGCAGCATTGACATGAATGCCGTCGATGCCGCCGAAGCGCTGCACCGTCGTTTCGATCAAACCGCGCACCGAAGCCTCGTCGCTGATATCGCAGGCTACGCCGCTGGCGCTGCCGCCGGACTGGACGATGGCCGCCGCCACCCGAGCCGCCGCGGCGCTGTCGAGGTCGGCCACCAGCACCGCGGCGCCTTCCTGTGCCAGGCGCTGCGCCGTGGCGGCGCCGATGCCGGAAGCGCCGCCGGCGACGATCAGGACTTTTCCGGAAAGCCTGTTCATATGTTTCCTTTCAGTCCATCTCACAGAAGCTGTGGCAGAGATGGGTATCGACGATCCAGTCGGGGCTTTCCGGATCGAACCAGCGGTCGACCCAGGCCCAATGATAAGGATGCAGCATATAAGGGCCGTTCAGACCCGCCAGCTCGTCGTAGCGCTGCTCCCACACGTGGGTCCAGCGGCGCGCGCCCGCGGCCTGCGTCACCCGGCTGAGCCGCCAGGCGCGGATCGAGGGAATGTAGCGCGGCATGGCCAGCACCTCGCGCTCGAAGCGCGCCAACGCGTCGGCGCAGGCCGAGGATTTCACGCTGAGCAATAGCGCGCGGTAGACACCCGGCCCACTCCAGTTTCCGCCTTCCTCCCCATCGCGAAAGGCCACACTGTCCACCTGCGCCACCCGATGCGGCTGGCTCAGCAGGGCCTGCACCGCCACGGTGCGGAACGGCGGCTGCGCGCCGCGCTGCCGCCACAGGTAATCGCCGCCGTTGTAGACGCCGGGCAGCGTCGGCTGCAGCATGCACTCCGGGCCCTGCATTGCCGCTTCGCGCAAAGTCCGCAGCAGCGGCTCGCGCTCGGCAGCGGCGAGGCCCGGTGGCAAATGAATCAAATCGATCCGGTTGAACATGGCCATTCACACCGCAGCGAGATTCGCCAGATCGGCGATATCGCTGGCGATATGGCGCTGGCGCGATTCGATCAGCGGCGCGGCCTCGTTCCACCACCAGTCCTGCAGGGATGGGTCCTGCCGCCCCTGGTAACTCATCGACCAGAATCCTTCCGCGCCGCGCACCGACCAGATGATGGTGAGCGTATTGGATTGATCCTCCAGCCATAGCGGCGGCGTCACCCAGATATGTTCCAGCCGCATGCCGCGCGCCTGCGCTCCGGGCACATAGCGTTCCCGCCAGGCCTGCACGAAGGCCTGTGCCAGTCCCGGCTTGGGCGTGACCTGGTCGATGAGGTAGACCGTCGCCGCATCGCTCATGCGCCTGCTCCGGACACCCGCAGGACGATCTTGCCGCGCACATGCCCCGACTGGACGCGCCGATGCGCTTCCGCTGCTTCGCTCAGCGGCAGGATGGAGAGCGGCGGAGAGCGCAGCTCGCCCTTGCCGAACAGCGCCACCAGCTGGCGCAGCTGTGTACCGGAACGCGCGTAGCTGCTCATGGTGGGCACCAGGTGTATTCCCCGCTCCGCCGCGAGTTCCGCGTCATGCGGTATTTCGTCGGCAACCAGGGTGGCAACGGAAGCGATAATGCCGCCGCGCTTCACCATCTCCGGCGCCCGCTGCAGGCTGCCGCAGCCAACTGCATCCAGGATCAGGTCGACACCGTGCGGCGCCCAGTGCGCCAGCTTCGCGCCGACATCGCCGTCGCGGTAGTCGACCGCCAGCGCGGCGCCGAGATCGCGCACATAGTCCTGGTTGGCGGGACCACAGGTCGCGGCGACCTCCGCCCCGGCATGCCGCGCCAGCTGGATGGCATAGCTGCCGACGCCGCCGGCGCCGCCATGAACCAGCACCTTCTGCCCGGCACCGAGCCTGCCGGCTTCGAACAAACCTTCCCAGGCGGTGATCGCGGCGGTCGGAATCGCCGCCGCCTCGGCTTCGCCCAGCTCCGGCGGAAGATGCGCGACACCATCGACCGAAGCCGTCACGTATTCGGCATAGGAGCCCCATTCGCCCTGCCCCTGCCTGGAATAGGCAAGGACGCGATCGCCGGGCGCAAATCCGGTGCTGCCCTCGCCCACTTGCACCACGACGCCGGCAAGATCGAACCCAAGCACGAACGGAAAGCGATACTCGAAGAACGGCGCCAGCCAGCCCTCCCGGCACTTCCAGTCGGCAGGATTGACGCCGGCGTGGGACACGCGGATCAGCACTTCGCCAGGGCCCGGCTCGGGCACCGGCACCTCGGCCAGGCGCAGCACCTCGGGGCCGCCGAAGCGGTCGATCACCATGGCCCGCATCAGGCGCGGCACCGCGCTCACCAGGGCATGCGCGGATTACGCCGCGCCATGATGTCCTCGTTGCGTTGACGGAACGGCTCGTCGAACGCTTCCGGCTGCGGAATCAGCCAGTAGCGTCCGGCGGCGATGCCCTCGAACACCGGCCCGGCAAACTCGTCGGGCGTGAGCCCGTGCTGCTCCAGCATGCCGCGCATGTTGTCGACGAAGGCCTGCGCCGCCGCGCCGGCATGGGCGCCAAACGGATTGTTGAAGATTCCCGTCTTGACCGGACCGGGCGCCAGCAGCGACACGCCAATCGGCGCCCGCAGCATCTCCAGCTCGGCGCGCAGGCTCTCGCTCAGCGCCAGCACGGCGAACTTGCTCACCGAATACGGGCCCATCAGGGGACTGGGCAGAAAGCCGCCGACCGAGGAGGTATTGACGATATGCGCCGGCCGCGCGGCTTGCAGCAGGCGCGGCACGAAGCTGCGCAGGCTATGCAGCACGCCGTTGAAATTGATGTCGAGACTGCGCTGCCAGCGTTCCGGCTCGATCTCCCAGCTGAACCCGGTGGTGAGCACGCCGGCATTGTTGAACAGCACATCGACTGAGCCGAACTCGGCGTAGGCGCGTTGCGCCAGGTACTCGACGGACGCGGCATCGGCAACGTCGGTCGGCACCGCCAGCACCTCGCCGCGCAAGGTCGCCGCGAATTGGCGCAGCGCTGATTCCTGCACATCGGCCAGCACCACCCGCATGCCCAGAGACAGCGCCTTGCGCGCCAGGCCGGAGCCGATGCCGCTGGCGGCGCCGGTGATGACGGCGACGCCGCCCTGCAACCTGAGTGCTTGCGTCACATCGATTCTCCGTTGGCCTTGACGGCGGGATGGGAGTGCTGCGGAATCTGCGCATCGGCCAGGCGCCGCCGGCCGTCGAGGCTGTATACCGGCAGCTGCAGCGCCGCCGGAAAGTGCATGCTGTGGGCCAGCAAACCAGTGCGCTGCGCCGCCGGCAGATGGCACATGGCGAGCACGGTCTCGGCCAGGTAAGCCACATCCTCGGTGGGGTAATCCTCGGGGATGTAGCGCGAAGCCCCCGGGGTGCGGATGGCGGTGGACGGGCCCACCATGTTGACCGCGATATTGCTGTCCAGCAGTTCCGCCGCCAGCCCCTCGGAGAAGCGGTTGAGAGCCGCTTTCACCGCGGCGTATACGGTGGCGCCGCCGTTGCGGGAAAACCAGTCATAAGGCTTCAGCGGCGATTGCGCCGTGACCGAGCCGATATTGACGATCCAGCCCGCGCCGCGCGCCCGCATCAGCGGGATGGCGGCCTGAGCCAGCACGAACGGCACGCGCAGATAATGCTCGAGGGTGCGCTCGAACATCTGCAGGGGCATTTCTTCCACCCGCGCGTAATCGGCGTAACCGGCGTTATTGACCAGGATATCGAGGCCGCCCGCAGCCTCCGCCGCCCGCGCTACCACGCTGGCGCGCTGCTGCGGATCTTCCAGGTCTGCGGCCAGCGCGATGGCGCGCCCGCCATCCGCCTTGATCAGCTCGATCGTCTCGGCCAGCGTGCCGGGCGCATCGGCGGCGCGATCCTGGCTGCGCGCCGTCACCACCACGGTGGCGCCGGCGGCGGCCAGCCGCCGGGCGATGGCGCGGCCGATGCCGCGGCTGGAACCGGTAACCAGGGCAATCCTGCCTCGCAGCGTTGCGGCGGCGTCCGTCATTGCACTCTCCTCATTATTTTTGTGGCTGCGCCATCTCCGGCGCGAGCCGCTCAGGCGGCTGCGCGCTGCTTCTGATCACGGAAATGCGGAATCACGTGCGTGCCGATGTTGCGCAGCGTCTCCAGCTGCGCCCACTGCGGCACCGTGCCCATCTGGCAGATGAACAGGATCTCGTCGGCGCCGGCGTCGATCAGCTTCTGCACGTAGGCGATGCAGTCCTGCACCGTGCCGTAGGCGTGGTTCGGGTTGAGCATCATCATGGTCGGATCGCTGAAATCCACCGAAATCTTCTCGGAGGCGAAGCTGGTCCTGATCACCGACTTGCCCTCGGCGTCGGCCACGGTGTCTCCTTCCCACTTCGCCGGATCCGGCTTGGGGCCGCCGGTATACCAGTGCGCCAGGGACTCCATGAAGTAGCGCTGGCCCTTGATGCCGATCTTGCGCGCCGCCAGCCCGTCGTCGAGCACGATGGTCGGGCACAGCGCGGCGAGGTGCTGGTTGGGACGGAAGCCCACCTGGTCTTCCGGCTTGCGTCCATTCCAGGCTTCGCGGTAGATGGCGTTCTTCTTCGCCACGTCCTCGGGGCCGCCGAAGCCCAGCACCAGGGCGCCCATGCCGCGGCCGCCGGCGCGCGCCAGCGTCTCGGTGTTGGTGCAGGCCAGGTACATTGGCGGATGCGGGTCCTGGTAAGGCTTGGGATGGATCGGCCGGCGCGGGATCTTGACGTGGACGCCGTCGTGCTCGATCTCGTCCTGCACCATGATCTTGGGGATCAGGTACATCGCCTCGTCGATCTGCGGATTGAGAGTTGCCAGGTCATACCCGAAAGTACCGGATTCCTGCTGCGTGCCGCCCTTGCCGACGCCGAAATGCAGGCGCCCGTGCGACAGCAGGTCCAGGGTGGCGATGCGCTCGGCCACCTTGACCGGGTGGTTCATCGCCGGCGGCAGACACACCACGCCATGACCAAGATGGATGCGCTGCGTCTTGCCGGCGAGGAAGGCCAGCACCGTTTCCGGCGCGCTCATGTGCGCGTAGTTGGACAGCGCGGTGTGCTCCACGCACCAGATGACGTCGAAGCCCATCTGTTCGGCCAGCAGCGCCTGCTCGACGATATCGTCGAACACCTTGCGGTCACCGGCGCGCGAGGCATCGGTGGTCTGCGCCTCGTAGATCAGGGAAAATTTCATTGCCGCACTCCTCCATCGTGTTTTCAGGATCTGGCAGGAGGTGGAACACCTTCCCGCGATGGCGGCATTGTGGGCGTCCCGTCCACAGGCTCATCGTCCATTTGAGCTAAAGCTGTTCGCGTGGAAGACAAGGAAATCTCGCGCAAAGCCGCAAAGCCGCGGAAAAACTTTTTATAGCGGCTTTGCGTCTTTGCGCGAGACGCTTTTGCTGGTACGGACATAGTCATTTTGGACGATGTCGGCACAGCGGCACGAGCCGAGCATGGCCATAACGGCAGCAATACAAGAAAGAGGGGAACCCATGACACTCGATCCACAGGCCAAGGCCCTGCTCGACGCGTTCGCGATGATGCCCGCGGTGGATTTTTCCGCGGTCGATGCACCGCAGTACCGCGCGATGATGAACGGCCCTTCGATGTTCGCTCCGGGCGACGCCGTGGCCCAGGTGGAGGATCGCGAGATTCCGGGGCCCGGCGGCCCGCTGCGCATCCGCCTGTACCGTGACGAGAGCCGCGCCAACCTGCCGATCACCGTGTTCTTCCACGGCGGCGGCTTCGTCATCGGCAACCTCGATTCGCACGACAACATCTGCCGCTGCCTGGCCAAACGCGCCGGTACCCTGGTGGTTGCCGTGGATTACCGGCTGGCGCCGGAAACCCGCTTCCCCGGCGCCGTGAAGGACGCCTGCGCCGCGCTGGCCTGGGTCCATCGCAATGCCCGGGACATCGGCGGCGACGCCTCGCGCATCGCCGTAGCCGGCGACAGCGCCGGCGGCAACCTCGCCGCGGTGGCGGCGCAGCACTGGCGCGATCACGGCCCGGCGCTGCGTCACCAGCTGCTGCTTTATCCCCTGACCGACTGGCGCGTGGATACCGAGTCGTACCGCAACTACGCCAAGGGCTATTTCCTCACCTGGGACATGATGAACTGGTTCACCAGGCAGTACCTGCCCGACGACAAGGCCGCCGACGACCTGCGCGCCTCACCGCTGCGCTCGCGCGATCTGTCCGGCCTGGCTGCCGCCACCGTCATCACCGCCGAGTACGATCCGCTGCGCGACGAGGGTGAAGCCTATGCCAGGGCCATGCGCGCCGCCGGCGTGGCGGTGACCTTGCACCGCTGGCCCGGACAGATCCACGGCTTCGCCAGCATGCTGGGCGTGCTCGACGCCGCGGACCAGGCGCTCAGCACCGCCGCGCAGGCGCTGCGCGAAGCGTTTGCGGTGGAGACCGCTGCGGTCTGATTCAGCGACAACCTTGCAAAACGTCATACCGGCGAACGCCGGTATTCAGTGCCGGAAGCGCATCGATCTCTACTCTGGATACCGGCTTTCGTCGGTATGACCGTTGCTGCCTGTCGGGATTTGCACCTCAACGCCTTGGCAACCCCCGCACCCCTACCCCGGTTTCAGCCACGCCCTGCCACCCCACTTGACTATCTCTAAACATATCGTAAGATATATCTAACAACTAATCAGGAGTACCCAATGCACCACCATCGACACGGGCATCATCACGGCCATGGCCACGATTGCGATTCCGGCGAAGGCTACGCCTTCATGGGCCGCTTCCGCGGCGGACACGGCCGCTTCGGCGGCTTCATGGGCGGCGGCGAAGGCTTCGGCGGCCCGGGCTTCCGCACCGGCCGCAAGCTCGCTTCCGGCGAGCTGCAACTCGTCGTACTCGCCCTGCTGGCCGAAAAGCCCAGCCATGGCTACGAAATCATCAAGGCGCTGGAAGAGCGCTCCGGCGGCTTCTATGTGCCCAGCCCCGGCATGGTCTACCCCGCCCTCACCTATCTCGAGGAAATCGGCCACGCCACGGTGCAGGCCGAAGGCAGCAAGAAGCTGTACAGCATCACCGAGGAAGGCCGCGCCTTCCTGGAAAAGAACCGCGAGGTGGTCAACGCCATCCTGACCCAGCTGGAGCAGATCGGCAGCCGCATGGACACCGTGCGCCGCGCCTTCTCCGGCGAAGCGCCGGCCGACGACGAGGAAGCCGATGCCCCGGGTTTCACCTGGCGCGGCTACAAGGAAGCCTGGCTGGCCCGCCGCGAGCTGAAAATGGCCCTGCACGAAAAGAAGCACAGCTCGCCCGAGGAGTACAAGCGCGTCGCCGAAATCCTGCGCCGCGCCGCCGAGGAAATCCGCCGCAAATAACACAGGGAGTGCATTGGGATGAACGCCCACCGATATCGCGTCACCATCGAGCATCTGTTCACACCGCACGAGGATGCGGTGCTGGATGCGCCGCTGATCTTCGAAACCACCAGCCAGGATGCCCTGATGCTGCTGTTCATCGTCAACCGCCTGCGCGCCGGCCTTGGCGGCAACGTGGACAGCTGCATCCTCGACGCCACACCGCCGCGCTATTCCACGAGGCCGCTATGAGCCGCCGCCAACATCAGCGGCGTCAGACCCCGCAAGGCCAGGAACCGGAATGCAAGCAGGCCCCCGGCCTGTTCCGCCCGGTGATCGACCGCAACCGCTGCGAGGGCAAGGCGGATTGCGTCGAGGTCTGCCCCTACGGGGTCTTCACCGTGGACACACTCCCGGTCGACCAGCGTAAGGGGCTCAGCTTCCTCGGCCGGATCAAGGGCCGCGCCCACGGCTGGCAGCAGGCCCTCACGCCCAATGCCGAGGCCTGCCACGCCTGCGGCCTGTGCGTGAAGGCCTGCCCGGAGTCGGCCATCACCCTGGCGCGTGCTTGAGTTGCCGCGGATGGATGCCCCCTTCACCAGAACTTGAAATCGGGCATTCCGGTAGCGCAACCCGCCGATGGTGAATTACGCTGGGGCCATCCGCCCTTGCATCCCATCGCCGCAAGCCGCACTGCCGCCCTGTGATGCGGCGGGGCCACCGCCCCGCTTCGGGCCTCCTCGACAAAAGGGAAGTCCAATCAGCATGTCCGCCTCCTTGGCCGCAACTCGCCGGTACCGGATCACTTCGCGTTTCGCCGCCGCACTCATGGCTCTCGGCCTGATCGCTCTCTCCAGCCAGGTCTGCGCCGACGATCTGAAGACTCTGGTAGCCGACTACGAACACTACAATCTCGAGCAGGACCCGGTGACGGCCGGACAGCAGGGCGACCGCGACGCGCTGAAGCGCTGGCCCGACGATTCGACCGCCGCAGACGCCCTGCGCAAGAAGGCGCTGGAAGGCTTCCGCTCCCGCCTGGACGCGCTCGGTAACGCCGCATTGCAAGGCGAAGATGCGCTCAACCGGGAGGCGATGAGCCGCCAGATCGCGCGGCGCTATGAGGCGCTGTCGTTCGACGAGGCGCGCTTCCCCTTCGCCGCCGATGACGGCTTTTTCAACACGCCGGACTACGTCGCGCGCGGCACGGTGATCCGCAACCAGGACGATGCCGACTGCTGGCTGGCGCGCCTCCAGGCCATCCCGGCCTACTACGCCACCGAGATCGGCAACGCCCGCCGCGGCCTGGCCACCGATTTCGTGCAGCCTCTGCCGGTGGTCAATGCCGCGCTGCGGGTAGTGCACGCGCAGAGCGATGCGCCCGCCGGCGAGAGTTCCCTGCTGCTGCCCTTCGCCAGCCTGCCCGACAGCTTCAGTGCGGAGCAGCAAAAAGCCCTGCGCGCCCGGGCGCTCGAGCTGGTGACCGCGCAGGTCAAGCCGGCGCAGCGCGAGCTGCTGCTGTTCCTGGAAAAGACCTACCTGCCGAAGGCGCGCACCACGCTGGGGATTGAAGCCGCGCGCAACGGTACGGCCTATTACGCCTTCCAGGTGCGGCGCCATACCACCACCAACATCACGCCGGACCAGGCGCACGCGCTGGGCTTGAAGGAAGTCGCCCGCATCCGCGCCGAGATGGGCCAGGTGATGGCGCAGACCGGCTTCCACGGCAGCTTCAAGGAATTCCAGGCCGACCTGCGCACCAATCCCCGGTTTTACGTCGACAGCCGCCAGGCCCTGCTGGAAAAAGTCAGCGAAATCGCCAAGCGCATCGACGACCAGCTGCCCAAGTGGTTCGGCCTGCTGCCGCGCCTGACTTACGGCGTGCGTCCGGTGCCGCGCGAAATCGAGGAGAGCTACACCTCCGCGCGCTACTGGCCGGGCAGCCCCGAGCAGGGCGTGGCGGGCGGCCTGATGATCAATACCTCGCACCTGGACAAGCGGCCGCTGTATGAAATGCCCTCGCTGGCCCTGCATGAGGGCGTGCCCGGCCATCATCTGCAAATCGCGCTGGCCCAGGAGAACAAGGCGATCCCGCTGTTCCGCCGCGACGACGACCTCACCGCCTATGTCGAAGGCTGGGCGCTCTATTCGGAAAAGCTCGGCATCGAAATGGGCATCTACCGCGACCCCTACGAAAACTTCGGCCGCCTGTCGATGGAGATGTGGCGTGCCTGCCGCCTGGTGGTGGATACCGGCCTGCACCACGAAGGCTGGAGCCGCGAACAAGCCATCGCCTACATGTCCGACAACACCGCGCTGTCCGACAAGAATATCGAAGTCGAAGTCGACCGCTATATCGGCTGGCCTGGGCAGGCGCTGGGCTACAAGATCGGCGAGCTGAAGATCCTGGAGCTGCGCCATCGCGCCGAAACCACCCTGGGGGATCGTTTCGACATCCGCAAATTCCACGACCTGATCCTGGGCGAGGGACCGCTGCCGCTGGACCTGCTGGAAGAACGGGTCGACGCCTGGATTGCCGCCAGCAAGACCTGATCTGATAGCACAGCTCGGGCGCGCTCCGTTCATCAGCCATTCAGGCAACAGGCGCATTATTCACCCAGCCACCATCCGGCGCCTCGATAGCCTGCCATGCCCAGAATCGCCCTCTGCGCCATTACCCTGACTCTGTTGAGCTTCAGCGGCCTGAGCGCAGCGGACCCCGCTCCGGGACAGCAAACCGAACAGAAAGCCCTCTACGCGCTCGATCGCCTGGGCTACGGCCCCCGCCCCGGCGACCTGGACCGGGTGATGGCGATGGGCGTGGACGCCTACGTTAACGAACAGCTGGCGCCGGAGAAGATCGCCGAGCCGCCGGAACTGCAACAGCGCCTGGACGCGCTCGAAACCACCAAAATCAGCACCGCCGACCTGTTCCGTGACTACGGCCCGCCGGCGCGCAAGGCCGCCGGCGCCGACGAGGACGCCCGCAAGAAAGTCGAGCAGGCCGCCCATCACGTCGCCGAGGAAGCGCAGCAGGCGCGCATGCTGCGCGCCCTCTACAGCCCGGCTCAGTTGCAGGAAGTGATGACCGACTTCTGGTTCAACCACTTCAATGTGTTCCGCGACAAGGGCATCGAAGGCCACATCTGGGTCGGCGCCTATGAGCGCGATGCCATCCGCCCCTACGCCCTGGGCCATTTCCGCGATCTGCTCGGCGCCACCGCCAAGCATCCGGCGATGCTCTATTACCTGGACAACTGGCAGAGCTCGGTCCCGCACCAGGACAAGAACGGCGACCTCAAGGGCGGCCTCAACGAAAACTACGCCCGCGAGGTGATGGAGCTGCACACGCTCGGCGTGGACGGCGGCTACACCCAGAAGGACGTGACCGAGCTGGCCCGCATCCTCACCGGCTGGACCTATCTGCCGCGCGAGCTGGAAGCCGGCACCACCCAGCCCTTCGCCTTCGATCCCAAGCGCCACGACTTTGGCGACAAGCATTTCCTCGGCAAGACCTTCACCGGCGCGGACAGCGACGGCGAGGAAGAAGGTGAGCGCGCCCTCGATCTGCTGGCGCGCAGCCCGGCCACGGCCAAGCACATCAGCTACCAGCTGGCGCAGTATTTCGTCGCCGACCAGCCGCCGCCCGAGCTGGTGCAGCGCCTGGCCAAGCGCTTCCGCGACAGCAACGGCGACATCCGCGAAGTGCTGCGCACCCTGTTCCACAGCAAGGAGTTCTGGGATGCGGCCGGCAGCGAGGGCAAATTCAAGACGCCGTACCGCTACGTCGTCTCCGCCGTGCGCGCCAGCGGCATCAACGTGATCAACTTCAAGCCCCTGCTCGGTGCGCTCAACCAGTTCGGCATGCCGCTGTA
>Ga0302314_10000964_pt1 | contig 53689 bp, 45 predicted proteins | sample III_Palsa_N2_3_FD_200533 | JGI IMG/M metagenome (GOLD analysis project Ga0302314, IMG submission 200533) | Peat permafrost microbial communities from Stordalen Mire near Abisko, Sweden - III_Palsa_N2_3 | ecosystem: Environmental > Terrestrial > Soil > Palsa > Peat permafrost | place: Sweden... | reverse complement strand
AGCGCTGCCTGTGTTCCCGTTCCCGGCTCTTGACAACCTGCTGGCTGTCTCGAACAAGGTCGGTGGGCCCGCTAATGCGTTCCTAGTACAGACGCAGCAGCAGATCCAGCCGCAGTACTTCTACCTGACGAAGTAAGTAGTGAACGTCCTGATGGACCCACTCACGGAAGTGGCTGGTGACGGCGCAGGGATGCGCCGCCATCAGGACGTCGGTGACGACGGGCCGCGCGGGTGATCTCATACATCACCCGGCGGCTCATCGTCGCCCTTGTCGTCACGTTCTTCGTGACGCTGTTCGCGTTCTGGATGCTGCATCAGATTTCGCCGTCCCCGGCCTATCGCGTGCTCGGGGCTCACGCCTATCCGAAGATCGTGGCGCAGTACAACCGGGCCCACGGCTATGACCGTCCGTTTTTCGCGCAGTTCTGGAGCTATCTGACGGGCCTCCTGTTCCACGGCAATTGGGGCCGCAGCTACATCCTCAACCAGAGCGTCTCGTCGCTGCTGAAGGAGAACTTCGGCCGCTCGGCTTACCTGACGATCGCCGGTTTGCTCGTGTCGTTGCTGATCGCGATTCCGCTCGGGATCTACCAAGCGGTGCGGCGCAACAGCCCGCTCGACTACACGATGACCACCTGGAACTTCGTGCTCTACTCGATGCCGGCGTTCCTGCTCGCGATCATCCTGATCCAGATCTTTGCGCTGGACCTCAAAATCTTCCCAGCCGACGTCCCGGACACGATCACCAACGTCGGGCAGGCGATCACGCATGTCAGGGACATGTTCCTGCCAATCATCACGTTGGCGCTGGTCAACGTCGCCTCGTTCAGCCGGTACATGCGCTCCTCTGCGCTTGACGCGCTGGCCCAGGACTACATACGGCTGGCACAGGCGAAGGGCTTGTCGGAGCGGATGGTGTTGACACGCCACCTGCTCCGCAACGCAGTTCTGCCGATGATCACGCTGCTTGGACTGTCGGTTCCGAACCTGATTGCCGGCAACCTATTGATCGAGTACGTCTACAACATCCAGGGCCTTGGGCTGTTGTTCATCAACGCGCTCGGTACCCTCGATTATCAAATACTGCTGGCTTACGTGTTGCTCGGCTCGTTCTTGACGGTGCTCGGCAACCTGATCGCCGATATTGCGATGACCTTCGCCGACCCGAGGATTCGCCTTGACTGAGTTTGTGCTCCCCGAGGACTCCGCGAAGATCGCCGAGATGCAGCTAGGGGGGGGCCGTGCGCCAGCGCCGCCGGAAGGCGGCGAGCTACGCGCAATCCAGAGCGGCTGGAAGTTGTCCTACCGTGAGTTTGTCTCAAACCGGCTGGCGGTGGTGGGTGTCGGAATTCTCGTCGTCTTCATCTTGTTCAGCTTCGCCGGGCCGCACATCTACCAGACCAACCAGTCGCTCGCGAACCCGGTGCTCGCCTACAACTCGCCGTCCGGCGCTCACCTGCTGGGGACCAACGCGCAGGGCTTTGACGAGATCGGGCAGTTGATGCGCGGGGGTCAGTCAAGTCTGGAAATCGGTGGTTTGGCGGCGCTGATGGCGATCGTCGTCGGCACGCTGTTCGGTGCTATCTCCGGCCTCGCCGGCGGAGCTGTCGACTGGTTCATGATGAGGATCGTCGATGTCGGACTCTCGATCCCGTATCTGCTGGCCGTGCTGGTGCTCGCGACGGTGCTGCACTCAAGCGTGTTTGAACTGAGCTTGGTGCTCGCGGCGTTCTCGTGGCTGGTGCCGGCGCGGCTCGTCCGCGGTGAGGTATTGACCCTGCGTGAGCGTGACTTCGTCTGGGCGTCACGTGTGATGGGTGCGAGCCGCATCCGGCTAGTGTTCAAGCACCTGATCCCCAACGCGATCTCGGTGACGATCGTCAACGTCACATTCCTGATTGCCGACACCGTGCTCGCGCTGGCGACTCTTGCCTTTCTCGGCTTCGGGCTGCCGTATCCCTTGACCTCATGGGGAGACCAGATGGCCAACGCGCTGCAGTTCCAGAGCGAGGGGTACTGGTGGCTGCTCTACCCACCAGGTGTCTGCTTGGTGCTGGTCGTGCTCGCTACAAACCTCGTCGGCGACGGGCTGCGTGACGCCCTCGACGTCAGACTCCGCCGCCGATAAGGGGAAGCATGCCAGCAGCGCTTGAAGTAAGAGACCTCAGTACGCATATCAAGTTGACCGACTCGACCGTGCAGGCGGTCGGCAACGTCGACGTGACGATCGAGAAGGGGCAGACGGTTGGCCTCGTTGGCGAATCGGGGTCGGGCAAGTCGATGCTTGGGCTGTCGGTGCTCGGGCTGCTGCCGAACGGCGGACACATCGTCGGCGGTTCGATCAAGACCGACGGCAACGAGCTTGTCGGCTTGACCGAGAAGCAGCTGCGCAACGTCCGCGGCAACGACGTGGCGATGATTTTCCAGGACAGCCAGTCATCGCTGAACCCGACGAAGAAGATCGGCGAGCAGGTTGCCGAGCCGGTCCGTCTGCACCGCGGCCTGAACCGCGCAGAAGCGATGGACCGCGCCGTCGAGGTGCTTGAGATGGTCGGAATGCCGCAACCACGTGAGCGGCTGAAGGATTACCCACACCAGCTGTCAGGCGGTCTGCGACAGCGGGTGATGATCGCAATTGCGCTGACCTGCGAGCCGAAGGTACTGCTGGCCGACGAGCCGACGACGGCGCTCGACGTGACGATTCAGGCGCAGATCCTGGCGCTGCTTGACGACCTCCGCGATCGCTTGGGGATGGCGACGCTGCTTGTTACCCATGACATGGGTGTCGTCGCCGGTAGAACCTCACGGATCAACGTGATGTACGCCGGCCGGATCGTCGAAACCGCACCGACCGACGAGCTGTTCACCGACATGCGCCACCCCTACACGCAGGCGCTGCTGGCGGCGATTCCGCGGCTCGAGTCCGACAACACCAAGGCGCTGATCTCGATCCCGGGGCTGCCGCCTGACCTGACGAAACCGCCCCAGGGTTGCCGCTTTGCGGCGCGCTGCCCGCTGGCGACCGACAGGTGCCGGACCGAGGAGCCACCGCTGACCGGCACAGACTCCAAGCACCTGTTCGCGTGTTGGCATCCCGTCGACGGGCCTGTGAAGAAGCTGGCCACCTTGATCGCCCACAAGACGATGGCTGCCGCGACCACCGAGGCGAGCGGTAACCACCTGCTCGATCTGAGGAACGTCGTGCGCGAGTACCCGGTCAAGGCGGGGCTGCTGCAGCGCCAGGTGGCCTCGGTCAAGGCGGTGTCCGACGTCACCCTCCACCTCGATGCCGGTGAGACCTTCGGTCTCGTCGGTGAGTCGGGCTGCGGCAAGACGTCGCTGGGCAAGCTGATCGTCGGGGTTGAGAAGCCAGACAGCGGCTCGATCAAGCTCGACGGCAACGAGGTGTTCACGCTCCGCGGCAAGGACCTGCGAATCGCGCGCCGTGACCTGCAGATGATGTTCCAGGACCCATATGGCTCGCTCGATCCGCGGATGCGCGTCAGCGGGATCCTCAAGGAACCACTACAGATCCAGGGGATCGGCAGTGCGAAGGAGCAGGACGCCAAGGTCCGCGCGATCCTTGACGAGGTTGGTCTGCCGATCAATGCGCTCGAGCGATACCCACACGAGTTCTCCGGCGGGCAACGCCAGCGGATCGCGCTGGCGCGCGCGGTTGTGCTCGAGCCGAAGGTGATCGTCGCCGATGAGCCCGTCTCGGCGCTCGATGTCTCGATCCGCTCACAGGTGCTGAACCTGATGAAGCGCCTGCAAGCCGAACACAACATGGCCTCAGTCGTGATCTCGCACGACCTGGCGGTCGTGAAGTATCTAGCCGACCGGATCGGCGTGATGTACCTCGGCAAGCTCGTCGAGATCGGTACAGGCGAGGACATCTACAGGCGCGCCGCTCACCCGTACACCGACGCGTTGATCAAGACGATCCCGGTGCCGGATCCGGCCGCGGAGAAGGCGAAGACCGAGGTCGGGATCAAGGGCGAACTCCCAAGTCCGCTAAACCCACCCTCCGGCTGTCGTTTCCGCACCCGTTGTCCGCTTGCGCAAGCCATCTGTGCCGAACTGGAGCCACCGCTGCGGCGGTTCAGTCCGACCCACCAGGCAGCCTGCCACTTCCCGCTGCAGGAGCCCGAGCCGGCCGGTGCGGACGGCACCGCGGGAGCAGCGACCGCCGCCGTCTGAGCCGTCGGGGGCTCTCGCTAACCGCGACCGCGGCGAATCGCCGATGTGGCTCGCTAAGCGCGACCGCAGCGGATGATTGGCCTGGCTAGCTAGCTAGCGAGCGCCGCGGCCAAACAGGACCGCGCCGCAGGTCAGCACGAGAATCTTCAGGTCACGGGTGAACGACTGGTTCTCAACGTAGTCGCGCTCGACGGCCAGTCGCTCTTCAAAGGTCAACTCGCCACGGCCGAGAACCTGCATTGGGCCGGTCACGCCCGGCCTGGTCGCGAGCCGGATCGCGCGGGCATCAGAGCTGTAGCGGGCGACCAGATCAAGCTGCTCCGGTCGGATCCCGACGAGGCTCATGTCGCCACGGAACACGTTGACCAGCTGCGGCAGTTCGTCGATGCTCGTGCGGCGCAGGAACCTGCCCACGCGTGTCACCCGCGGGTCGGCGGTCAGCTTGAACATCGGATGGATCAGGGCGTCGATGTCGACGAACTCGCTGAGCCGCGCCTCGGCGTCATTGACCATTGTGCGGAATTTGAGAACGGTGATCGGAACTCCGTTCTGCCCTGCGCGGCGCTGTCTGAAGATCGCGGGCCCCGGGGAGTCCAGGCGCACGGCGAGCGCAACGATTGCGAATAGTGGTGAGAGCAGCAACAACGCCAGTGCGGAGACGGTCACGTCGAGACTGCGCTTGGCGATCTGGTATGTCGGGCTGGCGATCGCTACCGGGCAGTGGATCACAGGAATTTCGGCGACGCGATCAAGCCACGCGCAGGGGCCGAACACGGTCACCGGCGTTGGCAATACTCCGAGCTTCAGGTTGTGTTCGCGGCACAGCGCTGCCGCGGCCGTGAAGACCTCCTCCGAGAGGATGCGGTCATCGAGCAGTAAGCGGTCGGCGCCGGCCTCGACGTACCCGCGTGCGATCTCAATCAGCTCCGACGCGCGCTGGTCCGAGCTCTCGAACAAGTGATCCGAGCTGATCGTCGCCACGACATCCGCGTGAAGCTCGGGGTAGAGCGCTACCTTGCGGTCGAAGCTACGACCGGTTGATGCAGAGCCGACGACGATCACCCGCTCACGTGGCGTGACTCGGCGCCAAAGCGAGCGCGCAGCGGCACGGGTGATGCCGTCGCCAACCACGAGCGCGGCGATCAGCCCCACCACACCCAACGTTGATGGCAGGTTATTGCCATTAGCGTGTCGGACGAGCAGCTCGATCGCGCCGACGACCATCGCCCAGACAATCTGTGACGGGAGCTCGTCGGCTGTCAGTGGTCTCAGCGTTCGCTGATCGCGGCCGTAGGCGCCGAGCAGCGCTGCCGCGAGCAATCCGCCGGTCGTCAAGATCAGCAGGTAGCCAACCGTCCCAAAGTGGCTGTGGCCGGAGCCGAATGCCAAAGCGACGGCTACCAGCGCCAGGACATCCGCCGTGACCAGCATCTGGCGCCTGCGCAGATCCCAGTTGCGACCGACTTGAGAGGTGCGTGTTACAGCAGCGGCGAGTGCCGGCCGTGGGCGAACCTGCGTGGCCTCGGATGCGGCAGAACCTAGTTCTGGTGTGGTCATACTGGTGGATTGGCGCTGTTGGATCCGTCCATCAAATCGCACCTGGCGAATAGGACGTCAACACCTTGCACTCCCTTCAGCGATCGTCCTTTTGAGCCCCAACGAAACATGAACTGTAACGGATCTCACCTTTGACCTCGAACGCGGGAGCTGTTCGCTGACTGACCGTGGCTGGCGGTGCCGCGGGTAGCATGCAACCAGTGCGAATTGCCGCTGCGCATGAGTGGGTGAGTGCATACACCGGCTCGGAGCAGGTGTTCGAGGCGATCGCCAACGTTTTTCCCGAAGCGGACCTCTTTGCGCTGACGCACGAGCCGGGCGTGGAGCTCGATCTTGGCGGCCGGTCGATCACCACCACGTTCCTCGATCGCCCCAGTCTGCGTAACCGCCGCGGGCTGACGTTGCCGCTGATGCCGCTCGCCTGGCGTGCGTTGGGAAAGCGTGATTACGACCTGGTGATCTCCTCCCACCACGCGTTTGCGCACGCCAATCGCCTTGCCTCGGGCGGCACGCAGCTCTGCTACGTGCATACGCCGGCCCGGTACGTGTGGAATCCGGAGATCGACGAGCGTGGCGACGACGCGTGGATGACGCCGGCACGAGGTGTGCTGCGCGCAGTCGACCGACGGATCACTCGCCGTGTCGACTCCTATGCCGCCAACAGCACCGCGGTGCAGCGACGGATCGCTCAGCATTGGGGGCGGGAAGCGCGGGTGATTCACCCGCCGGTCAGGGTTGAGTACTTCGGCGCGCAGCGACCGACGGATCCGACTCGGGACTACGTGCTCGGCTTTGGCCGCTGGATTGGCTACAAGCAACTTGACAAGGTGATCCGGGTCGCCGAGCGTGCGGGTTTACCGGTCAAGATCGCCGGGCGTGGCCCAGAGCGCAAACGGCTCGAGCTCGCAGCCAGCGCTGCTGTGGTACCCGTTGAGCTGATTGAGTCGCCGGACGACGAGCAGCTGAGGTCGCTCTACCAGAACGCGCGGTGCCTGGTGTTCCCGACGGTTGAGGACTTCGGCATGGTTCCGGTCGAATCGTTGGCGGCCGGTACGCCCGTGATCGCTGTCGCAGATGGTGGCGCGCTCGACACGATCGAAGACGGCAAGACCGGCTTGTTGGCAGTCTCCGATGACGAGGATGAGCTAGCCCACCTGGTTGCGCGGGCGGGGTCGATCAACGCCGATACCTGCTCGGTCGCAGCTCAGCGCTTCTCGCTCGATCGTTTCCGCACGGCGATCTCGGCATGGGTAGCCGAGTACGCTCCCGACGCCTGATGGCGAGGATCGCACTCGATGCGAGGCACATCGCCTCCACCACCGGACGCTACATCGAGCAGTTGGTCAACCGGCTGCCAGCACTAGGTCAGGACAACGACTACCTGCTGCTGCTGCGACCGCAGGACCGCGAGCGGTATTTGCCTAAAGCAGCGAACGTGTCGGCGATTGCGGCGCCGCAACCGCTCTACGGCATCGGCGAGCAGACCGGGCTGCTGCGACTGCTCCACCGTCTTGACGCCGATCTTGTGCACTTCTGCATGCCGACCCAGCCGATCCTTTACCGCGGGCTAACGGTCACCACGTTTCATGACCTGACGCAGCTGACCCAGCCCACCGATGGTCCTCGTGCCCGGGCGAAGCAGACTGTCGCTCGCTTCGTGTATCTGCGTGCGGCGCGTGGCAGCGAGCTGCTGATCACTCCGAGCGAAACGGTCCGCGAAGAACTGATCGAGTTTGCCGGGCTACCGGCGGAACTTGTCCGCGTCACCTATGAGGCGGCCGAGCCGCCGACAACCGCTGGCGAACCAGTGCCCGGGCTGGGTGACGCTCGATTCCTGCTGTACGTCGGCTCACATGCCCGGCACAAGAACGTGCGGATGTTGATCCAAGCTCATCAAGAACTACGCGCCAAACACCCCGAGCTACAGCTCGCCCTGGCAGGAACGCTCGCGCGGGATGCGCCGGGAACGGCTGCCGTCACGCGCGCCTGGACCGAGGCGCAGCGGTTCGACGGAATCGTCTACACCGGCTATGTCAGTGACGGACAGCTTGCCTGGCTGTACGGCAACGCACTTGCCTTCGTGTTTCCTTCCTTCAGCGAAGGGTTCGGGCTGCCCGGCTTGGAGGCGATGGCAGGTGGGACGCCGGTGCTATCGAGTAGCGCAACATGCCTGCCGGAGATCTACGGCGACGCGGCCCTCTACTTCTCGCCCGATGACATCCCCGGTCTGGTCGACGCGATCGACCGTCTGCTGGGCGCACCTGAGTTGCGAACAGAGATGATCGTCCGCGGACGCGCGCAGGCAGCCAACTACTCGTGGGAACGCCTCGCGCGGCAAACTCTGGCGATCTACAACGAAGCGCTCAGACGATGAACGATCGGGTCGCCTACTGCACGATTGCCGCTGCCAACTACCTGTCGCAGACGGTTGCGCTGTACGAGAGCGTGCAGGCCACCTCGCCGGGGGTTCCGCTGTACACGCTGGTGGTCGACCTCGAGCAGATCTCGCTGCCGCCGGTCCCGGAAGGAATGACGATCGTCGGGCTCGATTCGATCATTCCCGACTCGACCGAACGGCACAACATGGCCGCGATCTATGACGTGGTGGAGCTTTCGACAGCGCTCAAGCCCCGGCTGCTTGAGGAGCTGCTGGCGACGCACGAGCAGGTTGTGTATCTCGATCCCGACATGTGGCTGGTCACGCCGCTGGAAGAGCTCGAGGTGCTGATTGACCAGCACGGGGTGGTGCTGACCCCGCACTTCCTCGAGTCGATTCCGCCCGGCGAGCGTTTCCTGCCCGACGGTCAGCCGGTGATCGTGTCTGAAGTCCACTGTCTGACCGTCGGCTTTCACAACCTCGGGTTCTGTGCCGTCGGCCGGGGCGGGCTGCCGTTCCTGCAGTGGTGGTGGGATCGTCTGTGCCGCGAGTGCCTGATTTACCCCTTGTTCGGCATGTTCGTCGATCAGAAATGGACCGACGTCGGTGGGCGGCTGTTTGGGGCCCACACGCTCCGGCACTACGGGTACAACATCGCGAACCACAACCTGCATGAGCGGCGCTTCGTCGCGACCGAAAACGGCTTACGGATGGAGACCAGCGGTGAGCCCGTCCGCCTTCTGCATTTCAGCGGCTTCGATCCGCATAAGCCCGAGCAGATCAGCGACCGCCAGACAGTGATGCTTGCTGACAGCGGGCTCGCGTTCGATGCGTTTGATGCGATCAGCCTGGACTACGCCGCCTCCGTTCTGCGTGCCGACAGCCAACTTGGTGAGCTGCCCGAATACGGCTATGCACGCGACTGCACTGGCGCCGCGCTGTCGAAACGACTGCGGCGCACATATCGCAGCGAGCTGCTGGCCGGTGCCGCGCTGCCCTCACCGTTTGCGGCGGAGGACCGCAAGGCGTTCGTACGCTGGCGACGCCGATCGGTGGGCAAGCAGCTTGGAGGGGCCGCGCTGGACGCGGCAATGGCGTTCAAGTACGCCTTCCCTGACACCTTTGGACGGATCAAAGCCGCGGACCCGCGTCGGTTCCGGGCGATCCGCTCGCGGCTGTTGGATCGCGGCAGAGTGCGCCGATAGGGCCCTTAGGAGCCCTAAAGCGCCGCCAGCGCGATGCCGAGCTGCTGCGGATCGACGACAACAGCGTCAGCGTCCGCCAGCGCTTCGGCGCCGTAGGGTCCTGTTGTGACCGCGATGCAGCGCAGTCCGTCGGCGCGCGCACAGGCGATATCACGTGGCGTGTCGCCAATCACGACGGTCTTCTCTCGCGGGAAGGAGTGGCTCCCGCCCCCGGCACGGCGGCGAGCAAGTGCCGGCAACTCCGCGCGGTCCTCGGAGTCTGAGCCGAACGCGCCTTGGCCGCGCTCGAACCAATGGCCGACCCCGGCGCGCTTCAGCTTCAGCCGCGCGACGGGCTCGTAATTCCCGGTGAGCAGTGCCAGCCGCAGCGACTCCTGCCCAGCGAGTTCGGCGAGCAGCGCCGGGATCCCGGGGACCACCCGCTCGCTGAGGTCGGCCGGACAGCGCTCGAAGTAGCGCCGGCAGGTCTCCTCCGCCACCGCATCAGCACACTCGTCGATCGCCGCCGCCGATACGCCCGCGTGCAGCAGCAGGATCCGGGCGATCTCGCCGTCGGTGCGCCCGGCGACCGTGTCGCCAACCGCGTTTGGGTCGGCGTCGACGCCGTGAATGACGCGGAGCGCCTCGATCAACGACTGCGCGTGCTCGCCCGAAGCCCGCTGCACGAGCGTCCCGTCGATATCAAACAGCAGCAGCACGGCTCAACCCTACCCCTGTCCAGCTAGACAGGGGTAGGACAGAACGCCTAGCTGGCCAGCAGTTGGCGCAGCACGAACTGGAGGATGCCGCCGTGGCGGTAGTAGCGCTGCTCCTTCGGCGTGTCGATCCTGACCGTGACCGTGAACTCGTGATCATCGGCTTTGACCGTCAGTGTGCGCGGGATGTCCTCGCCGCCGGTCAACCCCGTGATCGTGAACCTCTCCTCACCGGTCAGTCCCAGCGACTCGACCGATTCACCGTCGGAGAACTGCAGCGGCAGCACGCCCATGCCGACCAGGTTCGAGCGGTGGATCCGCTCAAAGCTCTCGGCGATCACGGCGCGGACGCCGAGCAGGCGGGTGCCCTTGGCGGCCCAGTCGCGGCTCGAACCGGAGCCATACTCCTTGCCCGCGAGCACGATCAGCGGCACGTGGTTCTCGATGTAGCGCATGCTCGCGTCGTAGATCGACTCTGTGGCGCCGGAGCCGTCGGCCAGGTAACGCGTGACGCCGCCCTCAGTGCCCGGCGCCAGGCGGTTACGCAGGCGGATGTTGGCGAACGTGCCGCGCATCATCACCTCGTGGTTGCCGCGTCGCGAGCCATAGGAGTTGAAGTCCCGTGACTCGACATGGTTCTCATTGAGGTAGACCGCGGCCGGGCCGTCACGCTTGATCGAGCCGGCTGGTGAGATGTGGTCGGTCGTGACGCTGTCACCGAGTACCGCCAGTACGCGCGCGTCGACGATGTCCTCGATCGGCTCAGGCTCGCGCGGGAGGTCCTCAAAGAACGGCGGGCGGCGGACGTAGGTCGAGCGCGGGTCCCACTCAAACAGCTCGCCGGTCGGGACCTCAAGGCCGTTCCAGCGCGTGTCGCCGTCGAACACCTCGCCGTAGCTCTTGCGGAACATGTCCGACTGGACCGCCTCCTCGATCGTCTGCTGGACCAAGGCCTCGGTCGGCCAGATGTCCTTCATGTAGACGTCGTTGCCGTGATCGTCGGTGCCGAGTGGCTCGTTGTAGAGGTCGACGTCCATCGAGCCGGCCAGCGCGTAGGCGACCACCAGCGGCGGCGAGGCCAGGTAGTTCATCTTCACGTCGGGGTTGATCCGGCCCTCGAAGTTGCGGTTGCCCGAGAGCACCGAGACGACCGCCAGATCGTCGGCGTTGACGGCCTTTGAGATCTCGTCAGGTAGCGGGCCGGAGTTACCGATGCAGGTCGTGCAGCCGTAGCCGACGAGGTTGAAGCCGAGTGCATCCAGGTACTCGGTCAGCCCGGCGCGGTCGAGGTACTCGGTGACGACCTTGGAGCCGGGGGCGAGGCTGGTCTTGACCCACGGCTTGACCTTCAGGCCCTTGAGCGCCGCGTTCTTGGCGAGCAGACCGGCAGCGAGCATCACCGAGGGGTTCGACGTGTTCGTGCAGCTGGTGATCGCGGCGATCACGACGTGGCCGTTCTCAAGCTCGGTTTCGGTCCCGTCGGCGAGCGTTAGTTTGGTCGCGGTAGCCGTGCCGCCGCTCGGCAGGAACGGGGTGACGGCGGCTTCAAACGCCGGCTTCGCGTCGGTCAGAGAGATCCTGTCCTGCGGGCGTTTCGGGCCGGCGATACACGGCACGACGCTCGCCAGATCAAGCTCGAGCGTGTCGGTGAAGGTCGGCTCCTCCGAGCTGTGGTCGTGCCATAGGCCCTGCGTCTTGGCGTATGCCTCAACCAGGTCGATCTGCTCCTGCGCCCGGCCTGAGAACTGGAGGTAGCGCAGCGTCTCGGCGTCGATCGGGAAGATCGCGCAGGTGGAGCCGAACTCCGGGCTCATGTTGCCGATCGTCGCGCGGTCGGCCAGCGGTAGGTTGGCCAGGCCGGCGCCGTAGAACTCGACGAACTTGCCGACAACGCCGCGCGTGCGGAGCATCTCGGTGACGGTCAGCACGAGATCGGTGGCGGTTGCGCCCTCCGGCAGTTCGCCGTGCAACTTGAAGCCGATCACCTGTGGGATCAGCATCGACATCGGCTGTCCGAGCATCGCCGCCTCGGCCTCGATTCCACCGACGCCCCAGCCGAGGACCCCGAGGCCGTTGATCATCGTCGTGTGTGAGTCGGTGCCAACCAGTGTGTCCGGGTATGCCTGGCCTAGCGCGTCGTTGATGAAGACGACGCGGGCGAGGTACTCAAGGTTGACCTGGTGGACGATGCCGGTGTCAGGCGGAACCACCTTGAAGTTGTCAAACGCGGTCTGGCCCCAGCGCAGGAACGAGTAGCGCTCCTTGTTGCGCTCGAACTCCAGTTCGGCGTTCTTCTGGAACGAGTCGGCGTGGCCGAACGAGTCGACCTGTACGGAGTGGTCGATCACCAGTTCGGCGGGGACCAGCGGGTTGATCTTCTCGGGGTCGCCGCCCATCGCCTTCATCGCGTCGCGCATCGCGGCGAGGTCGACGATCGCCGGCACGCCGGTGAAGTCCTGCATCACGACGCGAGCCGGCGTAAAGGCGATCTCCTCGCTCGGTTCAGCCTTGGCATTCCAGCGCGCCAAAGCCTCGATGTCGGCCGCACTGATCGCCTCGCCGTCCTCGTTGCGAAGCAGGTTCTCAAGCAGGATCTTCAGCGAGAACGGCAGTCGCGCGACGTCGTACTTCGCCTGCAGTGCGTCAAGCCGGTAGATCTCGTAGGTCTTCCCACCGACCTCGAGTGGGGCCTTCGCGCCGAAGCTGTTCATGTCGCTCTCCTGGTCAAGTTTCTCGGCCGCTTACTGTAGTCAGGGCGCGTGTTTCACGCCCGGCAGCGGCCCGATTTGACCTGGGTCTCAGCGATAGATCAGCTTGTACCCGAGCATCTGCGTGACGGTCACGAATTTGTAGCCCTCAGAGCGCAGTGTCGCGACCTCCTCGGGTATCGCGGCGAGCGTTTCGTAGCGCGGACCGCCGCCGAAGTGCTGGATCACGATCCCGCCGTTGTGGGCCTCGCTGATCACGGTGTCGTAGATCGCCTGGGTGCCCGGCAGCGACCAGTCACGTGAGTCGTCGTTCCATTGGATCGTGGTCATCCCCATCGACAGTGCAAGCGACTCAAGCGCGGTGTCGGTAGAGCCGTACGGCGCACGGAATATGCAGGTGCGGAACCCGGTCTCCTGCTGGATCTTGTTCAGCGCGAGCCCGAGCTCGGAGCGTTGGGCGCTGGTCGACAGCGTCGTCATCACCGGGTGGGTCCAGGTGTGGTCACCGATCATGTCCCCATCGGCGAGCATCAACCGCTCGACGGCACCGGTGGGGTCGTACTCGGAGATCTGATCGCCGATCTCAAAGAACGTCGCCGGCACGTGCAGTTTGTGCAGCAGGTTGACGAAGTCGATTGACGGCGGGTTCGGCCATGGGCCGTCATCGAAGGTCAACGCGATGTCGTGGACCTTGGTCGAGCCGTTGGTGACGTAGTCAGGCCCTTTGCGCAGGCAGCCGATCAGTTTGGGCTCGTGCATCCTCAGCCGCTTCAGGTAGCTCGGATAGACGGTTGCGCCGGTGCATGGTGCGCTGACGGAGGTGAGGCAGCCGGGCGACGTGGTCGTGTACTGGACCTGCCAGTAGGCGTGCTCGCGGTAACCGAGTCCGACGGCTGATGGGAGGAAGCTGGCCGACAGGCTATTGCTGCCAGTCGGGCCGAGCGAACCACTGATCTTGTGCCGGCTGGCTGGGGTGCCCTCGGACAGGTAGAGGCCGGCGGTGCGAGCGAGTCCGCGCGGGTCGGCGAGACACAGCTCAGCGTAGGAGGGACCATCGCTGTGGCGGCTCAGCAGCAGGCAAAGGTGATGGTTACTCGCTGCCAGCGCCTTGGGCGAGAACGGGAAGGCCAGCTTGGTCTGCCAGTAGAGCTCCTGGCCGCCTTGGCTGAGCAGCGCGGAGCGGATCACCGATGGGCTCGTCCGCGGCGATGCGCCGGCGCCTGAGGAGCTGAGCGCGACCAGCGCCAGCGTGGCGAGAGCCGTGGCGGCCAGGGCGGCGGCCCAGCGGGCGATCTGCGGCGAGGTCCTCACTCGCCGCCATCATCGCACCTCAGGCGGCTCGTAGGTTTGGCTTACGAACGTCTTCACGCAGCCTTCGCACGGGACGAAATGCTGGGCGCACAGGATTCGACACCCTTCGCCCGGAGGCCAACCTTCAATGAGCACTGATTCGTTCCCATACCCGTCGCGAACTGAGCGTCGCTTTGGCCGGCCGCGAGTCGCCGCGCTGAGTGGCGTTCGGCAGCTGGCTGCCTACCCCGAGCTGCTCGGGGTGTTGGTGCTCGCCGCAGTTCTGAACCTCTGGAACCTGACGATCAACGGCACGGCAAACGCTTACTACGCGGCCGCCGTGAAGGCGATGGCATCGAGCTGGCATGACTTCCTGTTCAACTCGATGGACAAGTCCGGGCTGATGACGGTCGACAAGCCGCCGCTGTCCGATTGGATCCAGGCGCTGTCGGTCCGCGTGTTCGGCTTCAACTCACTGGCGCTGCTGCTGCCGCAAGCGCTGATGGGCATCGTTGCGACCGGCCTGACGTACGACCTCGTGCGCCGCCGGTTCGGTCGCGTGTCAGGGTTCGTCGCCGGAGTCGTGCTGGCGACGACACCCGTGATCGTCGGCGTCTCACGCCACAACAACCCTGACGAGCTGTTGGTGATGCTGTCGGTGGCGGCCGTCTGGTTTGCGCTGCGCGCGGCGGAGACCGGCCGTGTCAAGTGGCTTGTGTGGAGTGGTGTGATGGTCGGGCTCGGGTTTGAGGCGAAGATGGGGGTGGCGCTGATGCTGATCCCGGCGATCACGCTGGCCTGGGTCTGGGCCCGCTGGAATGCTGAGCCCGGAACCCGCTTCCGCGGGAATCTGAAGATGCTCCGTCAGCTTGGGCTGGCCGGGTGCGCCGCGACTGTCGTGGGCCTCGCGTGGCCGGTCCTGATGACGCTGACGCCTGCTGCCGACAGGCCTTGGATCTCCGGGACCTCCGACAACTCCGTGTGGTCGTTGATCTTTGGCTACAACGGGATTGGGCGGATCGCGGGTCAGGCCGGCGGACCCGGCGGTACCGGCGGTGGCGGGGTGCGGGCTGGTGGCGCGCACGGCGGCTTCTCGGGTGCGAGCCACCTGTTCGGTGGTGGTGGTGCGGGCGGTGCAGGCGGTGCGGGCGCTGGTCCCGGCAGCTCGCTGTTTGGTGGCCCCACCGGCGTTTTCCGCTTGGTTGGGTCGGCGGTTGGCTCGCAGGCCGGCTGGCTGCTTGGCTTCGCGCTGGTCGCGCTGATCGGCTTGGTCGTGATCACCCGGCTGCGGCGTGGCGACCACCGGACCGCCTTCCTGATCGTGATCGGCGGCACGTTGCTGACGATCGGCACCGTGTTCAGCTTCGCCTCAGGGGTCTTTCATCCCTACTACGTCTCGATGGTCGCGCCTTGGGCCGCGGCGCTGATCGGCGCCGGCGTTGGCATCGCACTGAAGGGCGACCGTGCCGGGCGAGTGATCGGTGCAGCCGCACTGATCGGCGGCGCGATCACTGAACTCGTGGTCCTGAACGAGATCAACGGCGCGCTGTCCTGGGCCGTGCCGCTGGTCGCGGTTGCGGCTGTGCTCGGGGCCGTGGCCCTGCTGCTTCAGCTCTCAGGCCGGGTGCGCGCGGTCGTGATTGCCGTCTGCATGGCGTGTCTGCTGGCGGCGCCGGCGACGTGGGCTGCGGAGACGCTTGGTCACGCTGAGAGCGGGACCTTCCCGGCCGGCGGCCCAACGAGTGCCGAGGTCGGCGGAGCGGGCGGCTTCGGTGGCGCGGGCGGCGGTTTCGGCGCCTTCGGCGCGCATCGCTTTGGCGTCTTCGGCGCGCATCGCTTCGGCGGCTTGGGCGCGCATCGCTTCGGCGGCTTCCCCGGCGCGCCCGGTGGCCTCGGTGGTCGCGCGGCCGGTTCGCCTCCGCGACTCGGGGCGCCCGCAGCTGGCGGCACGGGCTTTCCCGGCGGCGGCGGCCGTGGCGATGGTGCTGGCGGCGGCTTCGGGATGGGCAGCGTCGAGCTGGACGCGGCGGCCGCCTGGGCGTCCGCCCACGGTGGTGGCACGGTTGTTGTCGACAGCCAGAGCACGGCGGCGCAGGCGATCCTCGACGGCCACAACAACGTCGCCGGAATCGGCGGCTTCTCCGGCAACGAGAGCACGGTCAGCGCCGGCTGGCTTGCGGAGATGGTCCGTGAAGGCCGGATCCGCTACGTGCTGGGCGGCTCTGACGGCGCCGCCGGCGCCCCGAGTGACGGTCGCCAGGGGAGCCGCGCGGCGATCGCGCTGGCGGAGCAGGTCGGACGCAAGATCACGGTCAGCTACGACGGCCAGAGCTTCACGCTTTACGACCTGCAAGGGAAGGCGGCCGCGATCCTGTCGGCTTCACGCAGCTAGAACGCGGCTACCTTGAGGCGCCGCAGTCTGGCTCGCTCTGAAGCGTCCTCTCGCCACGGAACGCGCTGGTCGCGGTTCGGTAGGTGACGCTCGCGTTCAGGCAGGCCGACGGCTGAGCCGGTTTGGCGCCTTGCCAGACGAACGTCACAATCGCGCCAGCGCGAAGCGAGTAGCGAAACTGCAGCGAGTGCCATTGCACGCCGAACGTACCGGGGTCGTATGAATTGTTGTAGACGACGAGCACGCGTGTGCCGTCTGGGTTTACGAATGCGACGTTGTCGAGGCCGGCCGACACTCCGCTAGTGCCACTGGCCGTGCTCGCCAGGTCGTGAACCCAGCGAGGTGTTTCAATCCTGACGGCACCGCGCTGGATGAACGCCGAGAACTGACCGAGCTGGTAGTAGCTGCGGTTGAGCGTTGGGTTGGGTTCGCTCGTTTGACCATCGTCGACGGTGACCAGCCCACCGCAGTGCAGACAGTTACTGTTCGGGTTAACCGGTCCGTCGTTCTGGTCCACTGCGACATTCCACAGCGAGAACGTGGATGCCCAGTTGCGCAGGGCGTCGATCGCGGCCTCCGCGGGGCTGTATGGAGTCAGGTAGTTCGCACACTCGGTTACCAGGTTCTGAGCAGACGGCAGCATCGAGTGGAACTGGCTGATCGAATGCAGGCCGGCGTAGCAGTGCCAGGCAGCGCCGGAAACCAGCTGACCGGCCGCGGACTGCACGACATCGGCGGAGAAATCCTGGTCCGTGTAATCCGTTGCGCTGGCATAGATGCGTGTGTGAATGCCGTCCTGCGCAAACGCCGGGGCGATGTCCCAGCGGATCAGGTTCGCCTCCTCGGCGCCGGTCAGATACATCCCGGGGTACGGGAAGTGCCCATCGGGCTCATTCTGCGGTGAGAGCGCCCAGATCGGAATCCCGTCCGACTGGTAGGCCTCGATGAAATCGGCGAGGTAGTTTCCAAACGTTCGGGCGTACTCGGGAAGCAGACCGGACGCAGAGCCGATCGAATCGAATGCGTCGTTTCCCTTCATCCACGCCGGCGCGGTCCAGTCGCTGGCGAACAAGTCAATCCCAGGGTTGGTGAGGAGCATCTGTTGGAGCACCGGGATCACATACGGCTGGTCATGCGCGATCGAGAAGTCCTGAAGTGTCGGATCAGTCTCCCCTGGCGCCAAGTCGTCGTAGGTGTACGGGTCACCAGTAGCCGTGAAGTCCGAGCCGCCGATCGGGAGGTTGACGAAGTTGAGGCCGATTCCGCTGGTTGGCGAAAACAGCTCGTTGAGCAGCGTCTGCTGCTGTGTGGGGGTGAGTTGAGTACCGATCAGCCATGCGCTCGTATCGGTCATCGCGGCGCCGAAACCGATTATCGACTGATAGTGGGTGCTGTCGTTGACACCGATCAACCGAACTGATCGCGGTAACGGGTCGGGGCTGAGTACAACATCTGGTTCGGGGCTGAGCGCCGCACGTACAAGTCCGGGATCGGTGAGATACACCGATACTGGGACGCCGCCCGGTAGTTGCGCGCCCGCAGTTGTCGGCGGTATCAGGTAGAAGCAGCCGAGCGCGAGCATCGCTGCGATTGGCCCCAGCCATCGTTGCCGCTTCCTCCCGTGCTGCATGAACAAGTCCGCCGCCCGTTTGATGACCGCTGGGCGTGCAGAGGCATCGCCCGAAGCGTCAAAGTATCAAACGACGTCGGTGAATTGTTGCGGCAGACTAGAGCCCGGGCGGGTGGCGCGGCGAGAAGCCGGCGAACTCGCCGCCGCCACGTGACCAGCGGGTTCCGGTCTCAGCAAGTGCGACGGTGTCGAAGCGCCAGCCGCCGATCTCCATCCACACGTGCGAGCCGGGATCGTCCCAGATCGTGACCCAACTGCCCTCGCCAGGGAGGCCGTAGCTGGCGAACCCGGCAGAGTCTTCCGGCGAGCTCAGCAACCCGGCGGCGCCAAGCACGTATGAAACCGAGCCCGAGCAGTCATAGCCGGGTGACTGGAAGGAGCCATGACCACCGCCCCAGATGTAGGGGAGCGTGGCGATTGCATTACCGGCGGCGATCATCTCGTTGACCGCGGCAGGAGCGCCCGCAATCGGTTGGACCATGCCGCCGGTGTCGATCGCGATCCCGCCGACCTGCTCGTTGACCTCGGTCCCAGTCTGCTGCGCTTCCGCGGCAGCGCGCGCTTCAACGGCATTCAGCTGGGACTGCAGGTTATTCAGTGAGGACGTGACCGTGGCAAGCTTGGAGCGGGCGCCGGCACGGGCGCTCTCCTGGGCGATCTCCTTCTTCAGCAGTGCGCTCTCGAAGGCTGCCACCTGGTTGCGCTGCGAAAGGATGTCGTTGGTCAGCTTCCGGTCCTTCGCCTCCAAGCTGCCGAGACGGAGCGTCTCGCTGAGAACCGTCGCACGCGCAGTCCTCGTCATCGAGACGATCTGCACGTCCTCACGGGCTACTCGCTGCTCGAAGTTGACCTGGTCAAGCAGGCTGTCGAACCCCTTGGCCTGGAGGATCACCGTCATCAGGTTGGGCGCGCCGCTCTCGTATTCGTAGCGAAGGTTGGCGGCCAGCGCGTCGCTCGCGCGGCGTAGTCTGTTCTCAAGCGCGAGGAGGTGGTCACGCGCGTTCAGCAGCTGAACCTGCACCGTGCGCAGCTCGTCTTCACGGGCGGTCAGCGCCGCCTGCACGGCGTAGAGGTGGTCACGGGCGAGGGCGAGGCCCTTGCTGGTCGTGGCGATCTGACCTGAATCGGCGGCGATCTGCTGCTGCAGCGTTGCGGCGGCGTTCTGCTGCGCGCTGATCTGGTTCACAAGGCCGGCGTGGCTGGCGGAGGTGAACGCGGCTGTGAACGCCACGGCCGTGGCGCCGAATGCGACCGCAAAACGCTTCAGGTGACGACTGTGTGACATCAAATCCCAGGGTTGGTGGGCACGACTGCGGCCGCTTCAGCGGCCGCGTCCTGGTCTGTCTCTGTTGACAGCAAGGTCACCGTAACAGGCCGCGCGTAGTTGTCACAGAAGGGTATACGGGTGCAATAGATGCTGCAAAACGCGATATCGCCGGACTGGGCGCGGCTTTTTGGGACTGGTCTTGCCGGACCAGTCCCAACACAAGGTAGGTGCCTATTCTCAAGATCAGATGAAGACCGACATCGCTACCCGGGAAGACTGCGAATGCCTGGTTCGCGGCTTTTACGAGCAGGCGCTGGTCGATCCGGTGATCGGTTTCCTGTTCACCGAGATCGCGAAGATCGACATCGATCACCACGTCCCGCGGATCACCCGGTTTTGGGAAACCGTGCTGCTCGGCGCACAGACCTATGGCGGTGGCGCGTTCCGCCCTCATCTCGAGCTGAACGAGCAGGTTCCGCTACGCCAGGGCCACTTTGAGCGTTGGCTGTGGCTGTGGGGGCAGACCGTCGATCGGCTGTTTGCCGGACCGGTGGCCGAACAGGCAAAACGGCACGCGGAACGGGTCGCCGCCGCCTTTTATGCGCGTCTGCAGGGGCGCTCAGATGAGGAAGCTGGTTTCGGTGAGCTGCTCGGAGAGCTTCCACAGGCCGGCGGCGGTCTGCGGATTACGCGCAGCGGTGGTACGCCCGACTAGCTTCGGCGCCCCGCGCATGCCGCCCAGGTGGGAGGGCCCGGCAAAGCTGTCGCCGTGCACGTCGGCGGTGGCGGCATACAGCGTCGGCAGTGCGCCGGCGTCGGCGCTCTGGCCGACAAGTGGGGTGACGATTGCCATCGTCAGGTGCTGGATCGGGCTGCCGGTGTGGCCCTGAAGGTGGGTTGACGCGTATCCGGGGTGGGCGGCTGTCGCGATCACCGGTGACCCGGCGGCGGCGAGCCGGCGCTGGAGTTCGCTTGAGAACAGTAGGTTGGCAAGCTTCGACTGACCGTAGGCACCCCAACGGGAGTAACGCCGGCGTTCCCAGTTGAGGTCGTCCAAGTCGATCTTGCCGATCGTGTGTGCCATCGAGGACACGCTGACGACGCGGTCGGTGACATTTGGCAGCAGTAGGTTCGTCAGCGCGAAGTGGCCCAGATGATTGGTGCCGATCTGTAGCTCAAAGCCGTCGGCAGTCCGCGTCAGCGGGGTTGCCATGACGCCGGCGTTGTTGATCAGCAGGTCGATCGGGCCATCCCAGGCGGCCGCGAACGCACGGACCGACGCGAGGTCGGAGAGGTCAAGCCGGCGCACCTCGGTCGTGCCGGACATCTTCGCTGCGGCCGCCTCGCCCTTCTTGGTGTCACGCACGGCGAGCACGACGCGCGCGCCAGCGCCGGCCAGCGCCTTCGCCGCTCCCTCGCCGATTCCGCTGTTGGCGCCGGTGATCACGACCGTGCGGCCGCTCTGATCAGGGATGTCGTTCGTCGAGAAGCTCATGGCGTGAATCCTCGCACGCCCGAGGGTTTGACGGCTTAGTGCTTGACCAGGACCAGCTGCCCGTCAGGCAGCTCAAAGACCTGGCCGACCGCGTGCCCCGTGCCGCTTGCGGTCTGATGGTGCTGGGGGGTGGTGACTGTCTGCGTGCGGGTCTGCTTGGTGGTCTGGTTGTTCTTGCTCGCCAGTGTCAGCCCGGCGACGAGAAACCCGACTGCCAGCACGATCCCGAGGTCGAACAGGTTGACGAGGCCGTCAAGCGGATCGCCGGCGTCCGAGTCGAGCGTGCCGTGGCGGCCGAGGCCCACGCGGCTCATGCCGAGTGATCTCCGACCGTCGCCAGCCGCTGGTGGGTTGCGCCGCGCGTGGCAACCGCCCGTTCCAGACCGGCGAGGTCCTCGGTATAAACGCGGGTCCGGATCAGCGTCAGCGCAAATGCGATGGTGCCTACCAAGAGCCCGATCACGGTCGCTGAGAAGGCGAGCCGGAGGTCACTTGCAAGCTCGCTGTAGTTGCCCTGACCAAGCGCGCCGAGGCCCGGTGCGAGTGGGATCAGCGTCCCCATCAGGCCGACGGCCGGGCCGGCGCGGACAAGGATCCGGGTGCGGTCCAGCCGGCGTTGGATCCGCAGCTCATAGTCGGCCAGTGCCGTTTCGTAGCCGTCCGGCGAATTGGCTGCGGCGGCGCTGGCGAGCTGTCGTACCGCGAGTTCGCTGAGCGGGCCGGGCGCCGACCGGGCGATCCGGGCGGCGTCGGCGGGGTCCGACATGGCGGTAGTGGCGATCCGTTCGAGTGGCGTGACGCCGGGACGGACCCGGCGCCAGCTCTCAGTTGCGATCCGACCGAGCTCGAACGCGAGCACGGCCAGCAGCACGATCGCCGCAATCTGTACGGGGATCTTCAGTGCTGTGGCAACGCCCGACAGGGCCCGGCCGGTCAGATCAACGGACGCGATCATGAATCGATGTGCCCCGCCAGGTGCCAGAAGCCCGTGAACCCACTGAACGGTCCGCCGACGATCTCGCTGTACCAGGTGATCCAGAAGGCGTGTGTCTTTGAGTTGTACCTACCGATGACCGGTTCGGTCAGCCCGGGGTAGGAGCCTCCCGGCTTCGGTGCTCCTTGGTTGAAGTACTGGCGGTTCCACTCGGCGGTCCAGGCGCTCAAGTTGCCCGTCAGCTTGGTGCCGTTGAGGGTCAAGCTTGGTGCGGGGGTCGCCTCGCCACCCTGGGCGGAATTGGGAGCCGTCGAGATGCTGAACTTGATCGACTCAAACGATTGCGGTTTGACGATCGAGCTGGCAAGCGCGTTACCACCGGAGAACGCCCTAGTGGGCGGGCGCTGGTACTGGCCGAGCTCGAGGCCATGCGCCTTACCCGGTGACAGGAAGGTGTAGGTCTTGCTCGGTGCCTTGGAGGAGGGGTTGGAGAGATATTCGTCAAGGCTGCCCGGGATGACCATCCGGAAGTACGTCCCTGAATAGACGAGCTTGCCACCTGATCGGTGGGCGCTTCCGGCGCTCAGGACCAAGGTTCCGGTGAGGTGCCGGCTGCTGCTCGGGCGCGGCGAAGCCGAGAAGCCGACGCTGGCCGTGAGGAGTAGCGCCGCCGTCACTGTCAGGGCGATCAAGCCCGCACTAAATCGGCGATTCATCGGAGTGATCCTTGTTCGAGGGTGGGTGCTTCGCCCGCCGTCGCGCCTGGCTTCTTGCCGAGTCCGCGCAGGCGGCGGGTGGGTGGAATACGGATGTATGCGCCTAGCGCGATCAGCAGTGCGAGCAGACCCGGGCCGGCAAACAACCAGGGGAATGCGGTGAAGCTCGGCAGGCCTGCCACGGCTTGATAGTTGGACACGTTGTCGCTCATCACGCCCAGTAGCGGCGTCAGGTCGCCGAGGATCCGGATCCAGCGCCGCTCGAGCGTGGCGCCGGCTGGGTAGTGGTGTGTCTCCGCACGACTGCTAACAGCGCTCGACACGTCGGACTCTCCGATGATCGCGTTGGAGAAGCCCTGTTGCAGCTTGACGACGGTGGCCCGCGATTCGACCGGCGCAAAGGCGCTGATCAAGTGGGCGCCTTGGCTGCCGGCCGAGAACAGGCCGAGTGCCACTGGCGCGAGTACCAGCGCTGCGCCAACCACCGCCACGCCAAGCCGTGCCCGCTGCCAGCGACGCGGCGAGATCAGTGCCAGCAGTGCCAGTGCGATCAGCAGCACGCCGGGGATCACGAGGAAGATTGGGAACAGGCCGAACGTGGGCAGCGCCGCGAGCGACTCATAAGCCCCACGGTTGGCGGTCACGGCGCCAAGCACCGTGCGGAATGCGGCGGCGGTGGGCGGCCAGGTCGAAGCCGCGAAGTGGGCTACAGCCGGGAGGTGCCGGGTCTGCGCGAACGCGGCGTCAAGGACATTGACGTCGCTGACCAGCCGGCCCAGATGTGGCTCGCGCATGTATGGCGCAAACTGGTGGATCAGCGTCTGCCCGCGCGGTGCCCGGCTCCACATCCCCGTGAAGACTGGGATCAGGATCAGTGCCAGCCCGGCGGTTAGCGCCAATGCCGGCGCGCCCGCGCGCCGGCGGCGCGCAGCAGCAAACAACGATTGGCCGGCGAGGATCGCGACAGTGACCGGGTGGCGCTCCTGGACGCGTGGTCTGCGTGAGTCAAGCGTGGCACCGAGTACGGCGATTGCCAACAGCGCGAGCGCCAGGTCCAGAGCAGTGTGGTCGGCAGCGGGCGCCCGACCGGCGGCAGAAGCAAGCTTCGGTGCCGGCTGTGTGTCGATCGTTGTGCCTGTGACGTGCTGTCCGCCGGTTGGTTGGGTTGAGCTACGCCTGTGCGCCTTTGCGTGCGTAGAGCCTTGCGCCGAGGCACCCGAGTAGGCGTGCGCGTGATTTCCGGCGGACTTGCCCGCCGAGCTGATGCCGCTACTTGACGAGCCGACGCTGGCGCGGTTCGTCGCGGTCTTCGACGGGTGCGTCGGGGCCTTGATCGGCGTTGGTGCGACATACGGAAGCGGCAGCGCGACGCCATCAAACGCCGGGTAAGCCTGCGCGGTCTGCGTGACCGACGGTGCGACACCCGTGGCGTATGCGCCGAAGGACGAGAGGCCGCCGGCGCCGTTGCCCGTCTGTTGCTGGTAGTTCGTCAGCCCCTGCTCAACCGTGATCCCGGTCGGGGTGCGGAGTTCGTCGTGGTGGAGGGCCACCAGCGCCTGGATCGTGAACGCGGTGGCGGCGACGTTGCCGGTTGATTCGGCGCCCGTGCGATCGGAGGCTGCGATCGAACCGTCGTTGACCTGGGCGCTGTGCAGGTAGGTAATACCGCTCTTGACGGCCGCCGCGCCGGTTGCACTCGACGCGACGCCAGTCTGCGCGAGCGCCTCGAGCACCAGCGCGGTTGACGCGCTGTCGGAGTCGCCGGGCGATCCCCAGCCGCCGTCCGAGAGTTCGTCGCTCACCAGGGCGTTCGCCGTGGCGGCGGCAAGCTCGTCGTGATGAAGGGCGATCAGGCCGATTGCACCGAACGCTGCCCCCACGGGATCGTTGCGAATCGCTGGAGCGGTCAGATCAGTCGCAATCGCCTGGTAAGGATCTCCGTAATAGGACGGCGTAGCGCCAGACGCTGCCTGAACGATCGCCAGCATGCCGAGGTCGGTCAGCGAGCGGTAGTCGAACAGATGGCCGCTCAAATACGTGGCGGCACTGGCGCCGTTGTTGAGCAGCTCGCTGCGAGGGTTCTTGCCGGCGGCGAGTAGGGCCACCGTCGCCCACAGGCTGGCGGTGGGGTTCGAACCCTGCCCGCGGGTCTCATAAAAGCCGCCGTCGGCGGTCTGTGCCTTCTCAAGGAATGCCGCCGCAGAGGACGCATTTCCACCAGCCGCCAAGGCAGCGGTTGACCAGGCGACGGATGCAAGCGCCGTGCCAGTCAGGAGCAGCAGTATCAGTACGAGCGCCCTAGCTTGTGGTCCCCAGCGGTGGTCCATCCTTAGCTAATTCTATCAAGTTTGTGTAGAATCCCAAGCATGAAGCAACTAACGCTCGGTCGTTCCGTGACGGCCTTCCTCCTCGCTACAGCCGTATTGCCAACAGCTGCGCTCGCCGCCCACGCGCTCCGCTCCGAGCGCGCGGCGCGCCGTGCTTTGGCCCAGATTTCGATCACGAGTCTCAACGTCACTGGCTCGACAGTTCGTGTCGCTGGGAACGTGAAACTCGGGCCCAACACCGCCGCCGTTCGCCGCAAGACGACCGTCAAATTGACGCTTCACTCAGGCAGCGTGACCGAGCAGTTCGTCAAGAAGATCAACTCGGCTGATCACTTCTCGACCAGCTGGCACACCAGCTTCACCGGCGAACTGACGCTTAGCGCCGTCGCCGAGGAGTCGGGAGTGCGTGCCGGTAGCGTCGTCAGCCGGGCCCTTGCCGTGGTCAAGCCGGTGAGCGCAGGCGGGCCAACGCCGCTGCTTGGCACGTTTGAACTGACGCCCGGCAGCAACCCGAAGGGCCAGGTGGCAAGCGGCACCTACTTCGTGATGCTGACCCCTGGAGACAATGCGTTTGCCAACGTCAGCGCTGGTGGCAACACCGACTTCACGCCGCTCAGGCCCGGCACAGATGGTGGCTTCAGCACCGTCAACTACCAGCCAGCTCCGTCACCGGCGTTCACCTACAACGGCTCCGCGCGTGCCGATGAGATCATCGAGCCGACAGGGTTTGACGGTGCCAATTTCTCGGTTGACACCAACTCGACGGACGTCCAGACCGGTAGCGCTAATCCGCTGCCCGTGATCTACGACTCAGGCGGGACGCTGAGCGGCCAGATCACCGCCTGGGACGCGCAGTGGAACAAGCAGGACTTCAACCAGGGAAGCCCCAAGCCGGGCGGCGGGCTGCCGGGCGACACCACAGTCCTCAGTGGCACATACGATTCCGCCACGGGGTCGTTTACGCTGACTTGGAAGAGCCTGATTGTCGGTGGGCCGTTCAACGGCTTCACCGGGTTTTGGCACCTCAGTGGTCACTTTGTCCCGGCTGGCTAGCGGATGGTTATTGAGCAGATCCTTCACCAAGATCTAGGCTGCGCCTCGTACCTGATCATCGATCAGGGCGAGGCGGCGGTCGTCGATCCCAAGTGGCAGATCGGCGAGTACCTGGAGAAGGCCGCTGCCGCCGGAGCGGAAATCCGGCATGTGCTGGAGACCCACAATCACGCGGACCACGTGTCCGGGCGCCGCCGGCTCGCCGCTGTTACGGGCGCCGAGCTGCATCTGCCTTCCGAGGCGCCCGGCGGGGTTCGCGACGGATACCTCGTTCAGGTCGGGGGGGTGGAGTTGCTCGCCGTCGCGACTCCAGGACACCGTCCTGAGCATGTCTCCTACATCGTCGGAGACGGAGGTGTTGCCCGGGCGCTGATCGCAGGTGATTCGCTGCTCGTTGGCGACGTCGCCCGTCCCGATCTGGCAGTCGAGGCGAATGCAGGCGCAGCGGCGCTTTGGGGGACGCTGCACCGGCTGCTTGAGCTTGATGACGACGTTGAGCTCTACCCGGCGCACGTCGGCGGCTCGCTTTGTCTGAGCAGCGCCAGCGCCAGCAGCGAGACCTGCTCAACGCTCGGTCACGAGCGGGCAACCAATCAGCGACTGGCGGCGCCGGATGTTGAGACCTTCACCTCCGAGTTGATCGCTCAGCTCCCCGTTCGTCCGCCGAGCGTTGCGAAGCTGGTGGCGATCAACGTTGAGGGCGCATCCGAACCCCCCACGCTGCCGCTGCTCACGCCTGCGGAGCTGGACTTGCTGCTTGCGGACGGAGTATGTGTTCTTGACATCCGCGAGCCGGCTGAGTTCGATGCCGGACACCTTGCAGGCTCGCTGAACCTGTGCGCACGGATCAGCGCGTTCGGCACGCGCGGGGACTGGGTGAGCGGCGGGGACGAGCAGATTGTGATCGCCGGTGATTCGGTCGAAGCGGTGCGCAACGCCGCCGAACTGCTGCGCTCAGCCGGGGTTTGGAAGCTCGCCGGGCTGACTGTCGTCGATGTCGATGGCTGGCGTGCCGCCGGCCTACCGATTTCTCAAGGCCAGGCGGTCGGCGCTGAGTGGGTGCTTGCCCGCCTGAAGGCACACACCGTCACCCTAATTGACGTCCGCGATCCGTATGAATGGGAGGCGGGGCACCTCGCCGGAGCGGTGAGCCTGCCGATGCCACAACTCGCTGACGGGCTTGACCCCGGCGTTGAGATCCAGCCGCCGGTTGCGGTCGTCTGCGCGGCAGGTCTGCGGGCGGCGCTCGCCGCCAGCGTGCTGCGACGCCGCGGCTACTCGCCGGTGTGGCGGGTCAGTGATGGGATCGCGCGTCTGCTCGAAGGGGAGCCGAGCGCTTCGCAAGCGAGCGAGCAGAACAGGCCGGCCGCCGGTTCTCTTTAGTGGCAAGGCGGCAGCTTCGCAAGGCGACGCCAGCGCCTCACTCCGTGCGTTTACGCGCCCGGGCTGCCTTCACTCGCGAGGTCTGATCGAGCGCCGTCTTGCGCAGACGGACGTTCAGCGGGGTCACCTCGCAGGACTCGTCCTCGCGGAGGAACTCAAGCGCCTGATCAAGTGACAGCTCCCGCTTCGGCACCAGGCGGACCAGTTCATCGGCGGTGGAGGAGCGGATGTTGGTCAACTGCTTTTCCTTGACCGCGTTCACGTCGAGGTCCTCCGCGCGTGAGTTCTCGCCGACGATCATCCCCTCGTAGACCTCCTCGCCCGGGCCGACGAACAGCACCCCGCGCTCCTGCAGGTTGAACAAGGCGAAGGCCGCGACCTTCCCGCGCCGATCGGCCACCAGCGAACCCGATCCGCGAGTGCGGATCGCGCCTTGCCATGGCTCCCAGCGATCAAACACGTGGTGGACCAGGCCGGTTCCGCGGGTCTCGGTCAAGAACTCGGTCCGGAATCCGATCAGGCCGCGGGCGGGAACGATGTATTCCATCCGCACCCAGCCGGTCCCGTGGTTGATCATCTGCTCCATCCGGCCCTTACGTAGCGCCAACAGCTGTGTGATCACGCCGACGAACTCTTCGGGAACGTCAACACTCATCCGCTCCATCGGCTCATGCTGCTTGCCTTCGATCTCACGCGTCACGACCTGCGGCTTGCCGACGGTCATCTCAAAGCCCTCGCGGCGCATCATTTCGACGAGGATCGCCAAGGCGAGCTCGCCACGTCCCTGCACCTCCCAGACCTCGGGACGCTCGGTCGGATTGATGCGTAGTGACACGTTGCCTACAAGTTCACGTTCGAGGCGGCCCTTCAGCTGGCTGGCGGTCAGCTTGTCGCCGTCCTGGCCGGCCAACGGTGAATCGTTGATTCCGATCGTCACCGACAGCGATGGCTCATCGACGGTGATCAGCGGCAGCGGCACCGGGTTCTCGGGATCAGAAAGCGTGTCGCCGATCGTGATCTCGGGAATGCCGGCGACGGAGATGATGTCGCCCGCCCAGGCCTCCTCCGCCGCCACACGCTCAAGTGCCTCGGTCACGAACAGTTCGGTCACCTTGACTCGCTCGATGGTGCCGTCGGCGCGGCACCAGCCGATCGTCTCACCGCGGCGGATCGTCCCGTTGTGAACGCGGCAGATGGCGATCCGGCCGACATAGAGCGAGGCATCGAGGTTCGTCACGTGCGCCTGCAGCACGTGTCCCTCCTCGTAGGCCGGCGCCGGGATGTGTTCGACGAGTAGCTTCAGCAGCGGTGTCAGATCCTTGCCCGGCTGCGCAAGGTCGAGCGTGGCGGTACCGGCCTTGGCGTTGGTGTAGACGATCGGAAAGTCGATCTGCGACTCGTCGGCGTCGAGATCCAGGAACAGTTCGTAGACCTCGTCGACCACCTCATCGATCCGCGCGTCCGGTCGATCGATCTTGTTGATCACGAGGATCACCGGCAGCCGGGCTTCAAGTGCCTTGCGAAGTACAAAGCGGGTCTGTGGCAGCGGCCCCTCGGAGGCGTCGACCAGCAACAGCACCCCATCAACCATCGTCAGTCCTCGCTCCACCTCGCCGCCGAAGTCGGCGTGTCCCGGCGTGTCGATGATGTTCAGCTTTGTCCCTTCAAAGCGGACCGCGGTGTTCTTGGCGAGGATCGTGATCCCCTTCTCACGCTCCAGGTCCATCGAATCCATCACCCGGTCGTTGACGTCCTGGTTGGCGCGGAACGCGCCGGATTGCCACAGCAGGGCGTCAACCAGGGTCGTTTTGCCGTGGTCGACGTGGGCGACGATCGCTAGGTTGCGGATGTCCTCTCGGGTGGCCATGGTTCCGCCCGGCAGGGTAGACGGCCCTGACAGCGCTACTCCGGGGCCGGCGAGCCCGCGGGGCGCGCAGATCTGCGCGCCCACGCCGCCGGCCCGACTACTCCGTTGGCTGCATCCCACCGAATCCGGTCCACAGCGCCGCCAGCGCAGCGTCGACCAGTTCTTCACGCGAGACATCGGGGTGGGTCCGCCACCAGCGCACCGCGGCCTGCAGGGCGTTTCGGTGCATGTAGAAGACCGCCCGGGCACGGGCGCTGTCAGGCTCAAGGCCCGCTCGCCGCGCGTCAGCGGCCAACAGTGAAGCCATCACGCGGTTTGACTCCGCCCGCAGCCGCGCATGTTCACGGGCGGCATCCTCGTCAAGCGGCGGCCGGGTCGGATAGAGCAGCCGGGAACCGAGCGGCCGCTCCTCGGCCCAGCGGAAGAACGCGTCGAACGCCGCGCGCCAACGCGCTTCGGTTGAGCCTCCGGAGTTGAACGCCGCCTCCATGTAGCTCAGCATCTCGGCGTGCTCGACTCGCAGCAGCTCGACAAACAGCGCGAGTTTGGAGGGGAAATGGTCGTACAGCACGGTCCGTGACACGCCACTCGCCCGTGCGATTCGCCCCATCGAGGCGGCCTCGTAGCCGACCTCGCCGACCTCGGCCAGTGCTGCTGCGACGATCAGCTCGCGCCGCGCAGCCGCGGGCATCCGTCGGCGAGGCGCCGTGTGTGACGTATGAGCAGTCGAAGATTGCACGGTGTGAGTATTATCCGACATGGGTGTCGGTAACGACGCAATCGCGCTCCCGACCCCCTGTTTCGCATCAATATCTCGAAACACCTTCAAGGAGCCGCCTCCATGCCAGCCACCGACGTACTTGTCTATGACACCCTTCGCACGCCGCGGGGCAAGGGCAAGAACGGGTCCCTGCACACCACCAAGCCAGTCGACCTCGTCGTCGGGCTGATGCACGAGACCCTCTCCCGCAACCCCGATCTCGACCCGACCCGCGTCGATGATGTCGTCCTCGGCGTCGTCTCCCCGGTCGGTGACCAGGGCGGCGATATCGCCAAGACCGCGGCGATCAAGGCCGGTCTGCCGGACACCGTCACCGGCGTCCAGCTGAACCGCTTCTGCGCCTCGGGCCTTGAGGCCGTCAACGTTGCCGCGCAGAAGGTTGGCTCCGGCTGGGAGGACCTCGTGTTCGCCGGCGGCGTTGAGTCGATGTCGCGCGTTCCGATGGGCTCCGACGGCGGCGCCTGGGCGATGGATCCTGAGACCGCTTACGACACCTACTTCGTCCCCCAGGGGATCGGCGCCGACCTGATCGCCACGATCGAGGGTTTCAGCCGTGAGGACGTTGACGCCTACGCGTTGCGTTCGCAGGAGCGTGCGACCAAGGCTCAGGCCGAGGGCCGCTTCGCGGGCTCGGTCGTCCCCGTCAAGGATCTCAACGACCACGTCTTGCTTGACAACGAGGAGCACATTCGCCCCGGCACGACGATGGAGGGTCTCGGCAAGCTGAACCCCGCCTTCAACGTGATGGGCGAGATGGGTGGCTTCGACGCGGTGGCGCTACAGAAGTTCCACTGGGTCGAGAAGATCGAGCACGTCCACACCGGCGGCAACAGCTCCGGCATCGTCGACGGCGCTGCGCTGGTCACGATCGGCAACGAGAAGACGGGCGCGGAGCTCGGCCTCAAGCCGCGTGCCCGGATCGTCGCCACTGCGCTGTCAGGCGCGGACCCGACGATCATGCTGACCGGCCCGGCTCCCGCCTCAAAGAAGGCGCTCGCGAAGGCTGGCCTGACGGTTGATGACCTTGATCTGGTTGAGATCAACGAAGCGTTCGCGGCCGTCGTGCTGCGGTTCGTGCGTGACATGGGTCTCGACATGGAGAAGGTCAACGTCAACGGTGGCGCGATCGCGATGGGGCACCCGCTGGGTGCGACCGGGGCGATGATCCTTGGCACGCTGATCGACGAGCTGCACCGCACCGGCGGCAAGTACGGCCTCGCGACGCTCTGCGTCGGCGGCGGCATGGGTATCGCAACGATTGTGGAGGCCATCTAAATGCCAGACTCAACGATTCGCTGGGAGCAGGACGCGGACGGCATCGTCATCCTGACGATGGACGACCCGAACCAGAGCGCGAACACGATGAACCAGGCGTACTTCGAGTCGATGAAGGCGACGGTTGAGCGGCTGGAAGCCGAGAAGGACTCGATCACCGGTGTCGTCATCACCTCGGCGAAGAAGACCTTCTTCGCCGGTGGCGACCTGAACGACCTGCGTAAGGTCACGAAGGCCGACGCCGAGGAGTTCGCGGCCGGGTTGACCGAGGGCAAGAGCTTCATGCGCCGGCTTGAGACGCTCGGCAAGCCGGTCGTCGCGGCGGTCAACGGCGCGGCGCTTGGTGGCGGCTTCGAGATCGCGTTGGCCTGCCATCACCGCGTGATCGTCGACGACTCAAAGGCCGTTGTCGGCTTCCCGGAGGTTCAGCTGGGTCTGCTTCCGGGCGCCGGTGGCGTCGTCCGCACGGTGCGGATGATCGGCATCATGCAGGCGCTGATGGGCTTGCTGCTGCAGGCGCAGAAGCTGAAGCCCGCGAAGGCGCTTGAGATGGGCCTGGTTGACGAGATCGTCGCCACCCGTGAGGACCTGATCCCGGCCGCCAAGGCGTGGATCAAGGAAAACCCGGAGGCACAGCAGCCGTGGGATGCGGACAAGAAGTACAAGATCCCCGGCGGTACCCCGTCTACCCCGTCGTTCGCGGCGAACCTGCCGGCGTTCCCGGCGAACCTGCGCAAGCAGCTCAAGGGCGCCAAGTACCCGGCCCCGGTGGCGATCATGGCCGCCGCGGTCGAGGGTTCGCAGGTCGACTTCGACTCGGCGATTGAGATCGAGACTCGCTACTTCGTCGAGCTGGCCACCGGCCAGATCTCGAAGAACATGATTCAGGCGTTCTTCTTCGACCTCAACCGGGTAAACGGCGCGCGTGGCCGCTCTGACGACGCCGAGCCGTATGTGACGAAGAAGGTCGCAGTGCTCGGTGCCGGCATGATGGGCGCCGGCATCGCCTACCAGAGCGCGCTCTGCGGGATTGAGGTTGTACTCAAGGACGTCAGCCTCGAGGCGGCGGAGCGTGGCAAGTCCTACTCCGAGAAGCTTGTCGCCAAGGCGATCGAGAAGGGTCGCACGACCCCGGAGAAGGGTCAGGCGCTGCTTGACCTGATCCACCCGACCGCCGATGCCGCGGACGCCGCCGGCTGCGACCTCGTGATTGAGGCCGTGTTCGAGGCGTCTGACGTCAAGCAGGCAGCGTGGAAGGAGATCGAGCCGATCGTCGCCGAGGACGCGCTGCTCGGCTCCAACACCTCGACGCTGCCGATCACCGGGCTCGCCGAGAACGTCACCCGTCCGGATGATTTTGTCGGCGTGCACTTCTTCTCCCCGGTGGACAAGATGCCGCTGGTCGAGCTGATCCGCGGTGAGAAGACCAGCGACGAGGCGACCTACAAGGCGCTTGATTACGTCAAGCAGATCAAGAAGACCCCGATCGTCGTCAACGACAGCCGTGGCTTCTTCACCAGTCGCGTGATCGGTACCTTCGTCAACGAAGGGATCGCGATGCTCAACGAGGGCATTCCGGCCCCGACGATCGAGCAGGCGACCTCCCAGGCGGGCTACCCGGCTCCGGTCCTGCAGCTGTCCGACGAGCTCAACCTCAAGCTGATGCGGAAGATCCGCATGGCCGCGGTTGAGGCCGGTGCGGTCGGCGAGGGCTGGGAGCACGACGGCTCGGTCCAGGTGATCGACGCGATGCTCGACTCCTACGACCGCCCAGGTCGCCTTGAGGGCCGCGGGTTCTACGAGTACGCCGACGGCAAGCGCGTTGGCCTGTGGTCAGGGCTGAAGGACGCCTTCCCGCAGATCGCCGACCCGAGCAGCCTGTCGATCAAGGACCTCGAGGAGCGGATGATGTTCGCCGAGGCGATCGAGACCGTGAAGTGCGTCGATGAGGGCGTAATCGAGTCCGTCGCCGACGCCAACATCGGCTCGATCTTCGGGATCGGCTTCCCCGCCTGGACCGGTGGTGTGCTCCAGTACATCAACGGCTACGAAGGTGGTCTGCAGGGCTTCGTCGACCGCGCCCGTGAGCTGGCCGCTGCCTACGGCGAGCGGTTCGAGCCGCCGGCCTCGCTGGTTGAGCGCGCCGAGCGTAACGAGGTCTACTCGGACGAAACCGAGCTGGCCGCCGTCTAAGTTGCTGTTCCCGGGACTGGTCTGACTGGACCAGTCCCGGGCCTTTGCGGGTGGTGGTCTGACCGGACCACCCCAGGGTTGCAGCGCTGCGCCGCACGCACGGCTCTGAGCCGTTAGCGTTGCCGCAAGTTCGGAATCGAGGGGGCTGTGATGGGACGATTCTTGAAGTCATTTCCGAGGCCGTGTCTAACCTACGCGAACGTCGTCGCGACGCTTGCTCTGTTCCTTGCGATTGGCGGCACGTCGTACGCCGCGCTGACGATCAACGGCAGCCAGATCCAAAATCGGACGATCGGCGGTCAGAAGCTGAAGCTCCACGCCGTGGGAGCAGCGGAGATCGACGGCCAGGGCGTCACGGTCTCCGAAGCCGACAGGGTCGCGCAATTGGTGGTCAGCAAGGCGAACCGCCGCCCGCCGCGGCACGGGTCGATCGACGGGGCCGCGGGCTTCAGACCGAACGACGTGATCGCTGATACGGACACCGAGATCTTGTTGTCAGTCGGTCAGACAGCGCCCGTGTTCCAGGCAGGCCCGTTCACTATCACCGCGGGTTGTGTCGAGCCTGGTGATGGCGCGCTTCACATCCAGATCTATGCCACCAGCAACGAGGATGGCTGGTATGCAGAGGATCTCGACGTGAGCACAGGCGGGTCTGAGTTTGGGCCGTGGGCGGCCGGGCAGACCATCACGATTTACGACAATAACTTCAACGAAACCGGGGGATTCCTGGAGCCCCTGGCCGGCGGCCTGCCGCTCGTTGGTCCGGACGGAAGCGTAGTGACAATCTACGGAACGATCGCGACCAATCTGACCGCTGCGTGCAGCCTGTCGCTGTACGCGGTTCAGTAACTCTGACACTAAGGCACTACGGCGCGCGGCTGCGAGATCATCTCGCGCATCGCCTGCAGGTACTCGCGGCGCCCGAAGTGGATCACGTGCGACCCCGGGAACCAGCGTAGTTCGGGCTGATTCCAGTGGTGCCAGAGCCGCATGCTCTGCTCCGGCGGAGCCAGGCGGTCGCCCAGTCCCGCCACAATTAGCAAACGGTCGTTCGGTAGTTGTGGCTGGTAGCTGAGCGGGCTGTGCAGAGCCAGCGCGCCGGCCAGCAGTTCCGTTGAGACCGACTCCAGCCGCCGCAGCGCGTGGGCGGTCAGGTTCGCCGGGAACCAGCTCTCGACAAGACCCGGGAACCAGGTCACCGCGGAGTTGGGGATCGCGAAGTCAAGCCTTGGTTCGAGCGCCGCTGCCAGCGCCGTTGTGTAGCCGCCCAACGACAGGCCGGTCGCACCGACCCGGGGCGCACCCTGATCAAGCAGGTGGCCGACCAGCGCTCGGAGGTCGTGGATCGCGTGAATGATCGCCTCGGTAAACACCGCAATCCCGTGCGCGAACAGCTCGACGCCGTTGAACGGTGACCCGGGGCTGCGGCGTGAACCATGGAACGGCAGCGTGAACAGCACGATGTCCCAGCCCTCGGCGAAGAACTGCTTGAGTGAGAAGAAGACGGTGTTGAACCACGCCGGTGATGCGCCGAAGCCGTGAATCACAAACAGCGTCTGCCGCGGCTCGTCGTTGTGGCGCCAGTGCTGCGCGCGGGCGAGCTGATTGTTCGCGTAGCTGCCGTAGCGCCGTCGTAGCTCCGGGTTGATCGGCTCGTAACGGCTGTTGAAGCGCAGCAGCTCGACGTGGCCGTCGATCCCCGGGTTGGCGCCGAGGGTCCGCTCGACCGTGATCGGTCCGGGGGCTTGAAAGATCGCCTCGGGCTCGTGTTCCAACTCGGCATAGAACTCAAGCCGCTGTCGCTCCTGGCGCGCGCCGGGGTCAAGTACCGAGGCGCTGGTGCCGGCTGCCACCAACGAGGCGAGCCCGGTGCGCAGACCGTAGTCGGCCACGACCGAACCGCGGTACAGCAGCTGGGTGAGTGGCGCCAGCGTCCATGGATCGGGCAGCCCGCCGTCTGCAAGTGCGTGCATCTGTCTAGGTGAGCTTGTGCAGTGGCGCGCGCGTGAGCGCGCCGCGGATCGGTCCGGGGACGAGCGGCAGCAGTCGGTACGCGAGCTCGGATTCGAAGCCGACGGGTTGGAGCTCCGTGTTGTGCTCGGTGGCCTTGAGGATCGCCTTGGCGACGATCTCCGGCGAGTGGCCGTACCTGAACGCACTCACGACCTTGTCCTGGCGGTCGGCGAGTTCGCCGACCATCCGTGTGGCCGCGGCGATCGGAGTGTTGATTACGCCAGGGCAGATCACGCTGACGCCAACGCCACTTGACGCCCAATCGGCGCGCAGGCATCGGGACAACGCGACAACGCCGGCTTTGGAAGCGCAGTAGGCCGCCATGTCACGGCTCATCAGGTAGGCGGCGCCGGACGCGATGTTGACGACGTGGCCTGCGCCGCGCTTGACCATCGCCGCACCGAACGCGTGGCAACCGTAGGCGACCCCGTTCAGGTTGATCCCGATCAGCCAGTCCCAGTCCTCGACGCTGGCCTGCAGGAACGGTCCACCGAGGCCAACTCCGGCGTTGTTGACGAGCACATCGACGGTGCCGCACTCGCTCTCGATCGCGTCCGCCAACTGTTGGACCGAGGCGCGGTCGGCGACATCGCAGTGCCAGGCCGTGGCCGTTGCGCCGAGTCCCTCACAGGCGGCGGCGGTCTCCTGCGCTGATGCGAAGTTGATGTCGACGCAGACGACCTCGCTCGCGCCGGCTTTCGCCGCGCGCAGCGCGGTTGCCTCACCGATACCGCTGCCCGCCCCGGTGATCACGATCCGGCTTCCCTTGATCTTCGTCATGCGGCAACCGCCGCCGGCACCCGCTCATAGCGGTAGTCGTCGAGGTTGAAGTGGCCTTGGCGCCAGACCGTCTCAAGCGTCGTCGAGGGCCTGAAAGGCACATCACCGTGCTTGTCGAAGTAGTAGCTGTTGGCGAGTGAGCAGCTGTCCTGCCAGACGATCTGGTTGTGCCGGCGCGAGAGCATCTCCTGGAAGAAGCGGTCGTTGGCCTCCGTCCGTACCTCGACGCGCGTCGCCTTGTCCTTGCGGGCACGCTTCAGCACCCGCGTGATGTGGTGCATCTGCGTCTCGATCAAATTGAAATACGACGAGCCGTTGTAGCCGTACGGGCCAAGCACCGTGAAGAAGTTCGGGAACCCGGGCACGCTGATGCCTTCGTAGGCCTGCAGGCGGTTTTCATCCCACCAGCTCTCGAGGTCGATCCCGCCCGAGCCGGTGATGTCGAACGGAGGCATGTTGCCGGTCTCAAACACCTTGAAGCCGGTGGCGAGAATCAGCACGTCGGCCTTGTGCAGGACTCCGTCGGCGGTACGGATCCCGGTCTTCGTGATCCGCTCAATCGGCTCGGTTTCAAGCCCCACGTTGGCGCGGTTGAAGGTCGCCAGGTAGCTGTTATGAAAGCTCGGCCGCTTACAGCCGACCGCGTACTTCGGCGTCAGCTTCGCGCGGGTCTCAGGGTCGCGGACCTGTCGCTCGAGGTGACGCTTGCCAATCCGCTCGCCGACGTCCGAGATCGGCAGCAATCCGCCCCAGTGCAGCGGCAGCGGGAAAGTCGCCTCAACGAATGCCTGGCTGGCCAGCCGGCCAGCCAGGTCCCCCATCGGCAGCGCCCGCATCAGGCCGCGGACCACACCGGGCAGCGGCGCGTCGGGCTTCGGCAGACACCAGATCGGCGTGCGCTGGAACACGGTCAGGTGTTCCACCAACGGGGCGATCTCGGGGACCACCTGGACCGCCGAGGCGCCGGTGCCGATGATCGCAACCCGCTTGCCGCGCAGATCGATATCTGGGTTCCAGCGCGCCGTGTGGACGACCGTGCCGGCGAAGTCGTCAAGCCCGTCGATCACCGGCAGCTTGGGCTGGGTGAGGACGCCGGTGGCGCCAATCACGTAGCGGGCGGTCAGCTGATCGCCGGATGCGGTCTCAAGGCGCCACAGATGCGAGGCATCGTCGAAGTTGGCACCCGTGACCCTGGTCCGGAAGCGGACCTTCTCCCGCACCCCGTACTTCTTGGCGCAGTGGCGGGCATAGGAGTGAAGCTCCTTGCCGGGGGCGTAAATACGTGACCAGCTGGTCCGTCGCTCAAACGAGAACTGGTAGCTGAACGATGGGATATCGACGGCCACGCCCGGGTACTTGTTCCAGTACCAGGTGCCGCCTACGTCCTCGCCCTCCTCGACCAGCAGGTGATCGGTGATCCCGGCCTGCGTCAGTTTGATCGAGGCGCCGATCCCGGCGAAGCCCGCGCCGATCACGATCACGTCATGGTCGGGCGTGTCGCTAACGGTGCTCATGCGGCGATCCTCTCCGATTGCGGGGTTACGGCGCGGCGTTTGGCGATCATCTTCAGCCCATGCCGCGGTCTCAGCGTCAATGTTGCCTCCGGCACCACCGGGAATCCCGGAATCGCCTCGAACGTAAAGCGCTGGCTCAGCATCGCGGTGACGATTGTCCCTTCGATCACGGCGAAGCTCTTTCCGGCGCAGACGCGCTTGCCGGCGCCGAACGGGAGGTAGGAGGCGCGGTGGTGGGTGCGCGCGTTCTCCGGCAGGAAACGAGTCGGGTCAAACGTCTCCGGCTCCGGCCAGAAGCGCTCGTCATGGTGGAGCACGTGGATCGGGATTAGCACTGACGCTCCCTTCGGGATCCGGTGGCCACCGACCGTGTCCTCCTGCACGCACACGCGCGGGATGATCCAAGCGGGCGGAAACATCCGCATCGCCTCGAGGAAACAGGCTGTGGTCCAAGGCAGTCGCTCGGCGTCTGCAAACGTTGGCGAGCGGCCCGCCAGGACCTCGTCGATTTCCTCCAGCATCCGCTCGCGGGCATCCTGGTTGAGCGCCAGCAGATACCACATCCAGGAGAGGGCATTGGCCGTCGTCTCGTGACCGGCGAGCATGAACGTGCAGGCCTCGTCACGGACGCGGCGCAGTGGCAGCGGGTTGCCGTCCTCATCACGGACTGAAAGGAGCAGCCCGAGCAGATCATCATCACGTCCGCCCGGACTACGCCGGCGCTCGTTGATCACGTTCCAGACCGTGTCATCGATCGTCTTCAGCACGTCGTGCAGGTAGCTGACCGGCGGCGGCAACAGCGGTATCCGGCGGACGCCGGTGGCCAGGCCGCGGGCGACGATCGCCGGCGGGTTGAACAGCATGATCAGGCGGGTGGCGCGCTCGGCTGAACGCAGGCCAATCGTCACGCGTGATCCGATCCGCCGCGCCAGGTCCGCCATCCCGCGGCCGAACAGGGCCGAGCCGACGATGTCAAGCGTCAGCTCGGTCATCAGTTCCGACATCTCAAGCTCGATCCGATCGGCGCCGGTGTCGACCTTCGCGATGCAGGCCTCGACCGGCTCGACCATCAAGTCGTAGAGGCTCTCAAGGTGGCGCTTCGCGAGTACGGGGTTGACGAGCATCCGGTGCCGGCGCCACGACTCGTCCTCGTCGGTGAACAGGCTCAGACCGAGGGCGGCGCGCAGTAGTTCGTACTCAATCGACTTGTGGTAACGGCCTGACGCCTCAAACATCACGTGATCGACCAGGTCGGGATGCTTCAGCAGGAACATCTTGCGGCCGCTGATGCTGAAGCGGGCGATGTCCGCGTCGCCGGCGCCGCTGACCAAAGGTCCGTCGGTACGCAGGCCGTGCAGCAGCATGTCGTAGGCGATACGGGTCCCGCTGACGCGGTCGACCCCTGGCGAGATCGGTGCCTCTGCTGTCGCGCTCATGTTCTCTCTCTCGGTGGTGGCCGAAGGTTCGCTAGGCGAACCTGTTCACCGATCGCTTGATCGGTGAAAGCGGAACCGTATCATTAACCGATCACGTGATCGACGAAACGTCCGCAGCCGAGCAACCACGCCAGACCCGCGCGCAGCAGCGCGAGGCAACCCGCCAGGCGATCATCGACGCCACCGTCGAGTGCCTGATGCAGGATGGATACGGGGCGCTGACTACACGCCGGGTCGCCGAGCGCGTTGGGGTTGCCCAGAGCACCGTGATGCACCACTTCGAGACGCGTGAGGCGCTGCTCGTCGAAGCGGTGACGCAGGTCGCGACCAGTCTCGCCGAACGCGCCCTCGAGACGATCGATTTTGCCGCGCTGCGCACGCCCGCCTTGCGTGAGGCCGTGCTCGACGAAGCGTGGCTCGAGTTCAGCTCGCCCCAGGCGCTTGCGGCAGCCCAGCTGTGGACGGCTGTGTGGAGCGAGCCTGAACTGGCACCCGTGCTGCGTGAGCTCGAGGGCCGTGTGACGCTGGTGATCGCCCAGACAGCGATCGCCCTGTTCCCGAATGAGGCCAGCGACCCGCGGTTGTTTGCGCTGATCGATGCGGCCGTCTCGATCATCCGCGGGCTCGTGTTCTCGATTCCGATCTGGGGCGCTGAGCAGATCACCGCCCGCTGGCAGGCGATCAAACCGCTGATGCTCGAGGCCGCCAGCCACACGTTCGGCGACTGACGACAGGGATATCGGCGCCGGCAGTAGCCTTGCGGCCGTGTTGAGTCTGCGGGCAGGTTGGATAGCGCTGATGGCCGTGTCGGTCGCTGCCTGCGGTTCTTCTGCCGCCCCCGCGCATCACGCCGCCCCAAAGCGGCATCACAAGCATCGTGTTCAGAGCACGTTTGTCGTTAACGCGACGCCACAGCCAGGGTGGAAGCCTTACCTCGGCCCGGTGCCGATCCTGGTCTACCACAACCTCGGAACACCGCCGCCGGATGAGCCCTACCCGGGGCTCTATCAAACCGATCAGCAGTTCACGCAGGAGATGGCCTGGCTCGATCAGCAGGGCTATCAGGGGGTCACGCTTGATCAGGTGATGGGCGCCTGGTTCCACGGCGGCACGCTGCCGGCCAAGCCGATCGTGATCACCTTCGACAACGGCTACATCCCCCAGGTCACGTTCGCGCCGTCCGTGCTCTCGCAGTACGGCTGGCCGGGTGTGCTCAACGAGATCACCCAGAACCACCTCGATTATGCGCACATCGAGGATGTGCTGAGGCTCGGCTGGGAGGTGGACTCGCACTCGGTCTCGCACCCCAACCTGACGGCGATTCCGCCGGCGGCGCTGGCTTATCAAGTCGACTACTCGCGTAGCTTCCTGCGCCGCACCTTCCACATTCCGGTCAACAGCTTTTGCTACCCGTCGTCGCTGTACAGCGCGGCGGTGATCGCCGCGGTCAAGGCCGACGGCTACACCAGCGCCACGACCGAAGGCAACCAGTACGCCACCCGTGCCGACCCGTTCCTGCTGCCGCGGTTTGAGATCGAAAACGGCCTGCCCGAGCTGGAACAAGACCTAGCCGACCACGTTGACGGCCCATGATCGAGTTCCGCGACGGCCTGGTGGACGAGGGCGACGGCGGGCGGTTGGAGCGTGCGATGCGTGCGGAGATGGCGGAGGTCTACCCCGGGCTTGAGATCGCCAGTCCGCACATGCCCCAGGCCGGTCCCGAGGTACTGAACCCGCCAAACGGTCTGTTCTTGCTCGGCTTCGAGGACGGCACCGCGATCTGTTGCGGCGGGATCAAGCGGCTGTCAGCCGACGCCTGCGAGTTCAAGCGGATGTACGTCGTGCCCGCGGCCCGGGGCCGCGGTGTCGCGCGGGAGCTGCTGGGCGCGCTGGAAGCCCGCGCGCGTGCGCTCGGCTACACCGTCGGGCGCCTCGACACCGGCCCGAGGCAGCCGGCCGCCCAGCACCTCTACGAGTCCGCCGGCTACAAGCAGATCGAGAACTTCAATGCCAACCCGGTGGCAACGTTCTTCGGCGAAAAGCGCCTGTAGCGAAGGCGCTTTCGAAGCACCGCCCGCTGCTCAGATCTTGCCGGCGCGCGCCAGTTCGGCCACAGCCACGTTGGCCGACAGTAGCTCGTCATGCGAGGTGCCCGCATCGATCCAATAGCCGGACAACGTTTCGCAGCGCATCGTGCCTTCCTCGACGTAACGGTTGTTGAGGTCGGTGATCTCGAGCTCGCCGCGCGTCGAAGGGACAAGGCCGTCGATCAGCGCCCAGACCCGTTCGTCGTACATGTAGATCCCGGTCTGGGCGAGCTGTGACTTCGGGGCACTCGGCTTCTCCTCGATCCCGATGACTCGCTCGCCGTCCATCTCGATCACGCCGTAGTGCTGCGGTTCGGCGACCTCGACGGCGAAGATCACGGCACCACGGTCCTGCGCCGTGAAGCGCTCAACCGACGGGCGCAGGTCCTGGCTGAAGATGTTGTCGCCGAGCAGCACCAGCGACCGGTCCTCACCGACGAACGTTCGCGCCAGCCCAACCGCCTGTGCCAGCCCGCCCGCCTCCTCCTGCAGCTCATAGGCGAGGTGCAGCCCGAACTCGCGTCCGGATCCCAACAACTGGATGAAGTGCCCGGCGTGCTCGGGGTTGGTGATCACCAGCACGTCCTCAATCCCGGCGCGGGCCATCGCCTGCAACGGGTAATAGATCAGCGGCCGGTCGTAGACCGGCAGCAGATGCTTGTTTGTGACCTTGGTCAACGGCCGTAGCCGCGTCGCCTTGCCACCGGCTAGGACAACTCCCTTCACTGTGGAGCGAGTCTAAGGCGCGGCGACGGATAAGGCTGCGGCGGACACCGCGCTTAGACGGCGGTGGCCGCTGCCTCAAGTGCGGTGGCGGCGATCAGCACGGCCTCGCGCGCGTCGGCCGGCTCGAGCACCACGGCGTCGCCGGCCTCCTTCAACACCTCGTGGATGAACCAGTCAAGCCCGCCGAATCCCAGCTCGACGACGACCGACCCGTCGGCGGTCTCGCCGATGATGGTCCGCTCCTCTCGCGCCCAACGTGCCCGTTCGGCTGAGATCAGCAGCTGCGCGCGGCGTGCGGTGTCGACCTCACCGGTCCGCAGCCAACCGTCGACTCCGGCGGCGGCGTTGACCTCGGGTCGCGGCTCAAACTGCTCGTCGCTGACGACCGCCGACTTGAACCGATCAAGGCGGAAGTGGCGGGTGTCCTCGCGCTCGGGGTCATACGCCGCCACGTACCAGCCCTCGGTCCCGTTGACCAGCGCGTAGGGCTCAACGACGCGCCGCGAGAATTGGTTCTCGTTCGCTTTGTAGTACTCAAACGACAGCAACCGGCGGCCTGAGATCGCCTGCGAGACGAGCTTCGCGATCTCCGGGTTGTCGCCCGCCGCAGGCGCGAACTGCAGCCCTTCGACGGCCGGATCCTCGCCGAGCGCGGCGACGACCTTCTCACGAACGCTGGTCAGTGAACCCTCGGGGATGTGTTCGCCAATCAGATCGATCGCGGCGACCAGCGCTTTTGCCTCGACCGGCAGCAGCCGTGCCGGGCGGGCAAACGAGTCGCCGTACGGTTCGGGGTCGACCTCAACCGTCCCGTCTTCCCCGATCTCCGCGTAAAGGACGTAGGTCCCAGCGCCGAAGTTGACGACGTTGAGGACCGAGATGTCCTCGCGCAACTCCTGATCTGAGACGTTCAATGAGCGGCGCAGGTCTCGGGCATCGAGCCGTCGCCCGGCGCGTCCGGCTTCGATCAGGATGCTCGCGAGCGTCACCAACCGGGCGAAGCGCTCGGGCCGGATCGCTGCCTCGGCGCTGAAGCCGGAATCCTCCTCGGCGTCGCCTTCCTCAGCTGCAGCGCGGCCGTTGCGGGCGGTTGGTGGGGTGCTGACGACCGGCTCGGGCTCGCCGGTGTGGCTTGAGATCAGTAGCCGGACGCGCTCACGCGCTTCCTCCACCAGCTCAGGCGGGCCGAGGATCCGCGCGTTCTGGCCGAGTCCGAGCGTCCAGGAGATGATTTGGCGGGCGTTCGCATACGGGGTCGTGAAGATCCGATCGCGCGGATCGCTGGCGTCTGCCCGGAAACTTCCGTAGCGCTCGAACGCGCGCTCGATCTGCCAGGCGATCTGCTCGCTGATCCAGATCTCGGCGGTGCCGACGGAAGTGCCGAACTGCCACTGGATCCGATCGCCGTAGACGCGTGGATCAAAGTCCTTGGGCCGCTGGAAGTCGTGCTCGGCCTTGGTCGCGTAGCCGACCTTGCCGAGGATCCGGGAGAGGCGGAAGACGCGGATCGCGTCACGTTCCTGCGAGCGGCCGACGAGGTAGAACTGCCCGCCCTGGTAGAGCAGCTGGTAGGGGTCGATCCGTCGCGTGCCGGTGTCGTCGCGCTCCATCGTGTAGTAGTCGAAGACGACGGTCTTGCGGCGGAAGATCGCCGTCTCGATCTTGGCCAAGCGCTGAGAAACGTCGTGGCCGCCGGCCGCGCCGGTCAGTCCCAGCTTGATCGTCTGCTGGACCGGCGAGGACAGCGGGCTCGGCCGCCCCCACGAAATCTGCTGCAGCGCAAGGCGCAGTGGCTCGGCGTAGGCGAACTCACCGTCGAGCAGGTGAAGCGCCGTGCCGAGGGCGGCGAGCTCAGCATCGGAGAACTCGATCGCCGGCAGGTGGAAATTCTCCGGCGGCAGCGAGTACTGCTCCTGCTCTACCTGGCCGTCCTGGGGCTTGTCGATCGCCAGCGCGATCCCCAGCGCCTCAAGTTCCGAGCGGTCGGCGTAGAAGCGCCGCGCGAACGCGTCCTCGTTCATCACGCTGTAGCCCTCGACGTCGCGTCGGATCTCGGGGGCAGTCACCGGACGGCGTTCCGCCATCAGGTAAGAAATCAGGGAGAGCTGGCGGATCAGCTTCTCGGTGTCTTTAGCCATCGACTCGCACTTTAATCGGCCCTGATCACCGGGGAGCCGAACGGACCCAACCCACCCGCAAATTGCGGGTTTACACGCCCTTGTCGCTACGCGGCAGCGCGAACAGAGGTTGCGTTCAACTGCGGTCCCGCGGGGCCGAAGTAGGCGCTGGTGCCGAGTCCGCGGTCATAGGCCGACCACTCGGCGGCGTCGGTCAGGCTCGCCTGCAGCCGGTCGTAGCCGCCTAGCTTCGAGCTGAGGTTGTCGGCCATGTGCACAACTGTCGCCTCACGGGTCGCGGGCACCACCGGCGAGCCGTGCTCAAGCGAACCGTGGTGGCTCAGGATGATGTGCAGCAGTGCCTCTTCAAGCTCGGCGGGAAAGCTCTTGAGCTGCTCGATCTCACGCCGGATCCGGTAGTGGCCGAGGGCGATCTCGCCATGCAGGCGACCGAGGCGGGTCATCTCGATCGTCTCGTCATCGACGATTTCGTACGCATCGAGCTTGCCGATGTCATGGACGAGCGCTCCGGTCAGCGCGAGGTCGCGATCGATTCCGCCGAACACGGCAGACAGCGCGCTGACCGCCTGGGCGACGCCGAGCGAGTGCTCGAGCAGTCCGTGGCGGTACCCCTGGTGGTAGTGCTTGGCCGCCGGCGCTTCTTTAAAGGCGGCCCAGGTTTCGCTGTCCGGGCCGAGCAGCGAGGTCAGCAAACGCCGCAAATGTGGGCTCTGAACCGTCGCCATCAACTCACGAAGGTCCGATTCCATCAGTTCGACGCTGCGACTGGGCCGGGGGGTCATTTGCAGCCAAGATACGCCGCAACCCGGACGTTTCCTCGCTGGCAGCCAGGCCCAGTTCGGCTAGTAACCGACCGGATGCCGCGCGACAAACGCGCCCAGGTTCGTCTCATCTGCGGGCTTGTTGGACCAGCGGCTGCCGGTCTCGGCCAGCGCGACGGTGTCGAAGCGCAGGCCGGCGATGTAGGCGAACGTGTGACCGTTCATCGCGTAGATCGTGATCCACTTGCCGGGCCCAGGGGCGCCGTAGCTCATGAACTCGCCGGAGGTTTCGGTGCCGGTAAGCAGACCGGCGGATGCGAGAATGAAGCTGAGCGAGCCTGAGCAGTCATACCCGGTGTCTTCGTATGTCTGGTGGCCGCCGCCCCAGATGTAGGGCAGCTTGGCGATGTCATCGCCGGCGTTGATCGCCTTCTGAATCGCGGCCGGAGCGTTGATCGGGGCGATCGCCAAGCCGCCCGGCGTCAGCGTCGCGACATTTGGGTTGGCGGAGATCCCGCTGGCCTGCAGCTCCGCCAGGACTGCTGTATTGGATTCAGGCTGCGGCAGGTTGGCGCCGTTGCCGGAGCTGCCTGGGATATCAACCGACACCCCGGCGGAGCTGTCGCCGCCGGCGTTTGAGGAACCTGAAGGCCCGACCTCACCGGCCAGCGCCACCTCGGTTTGAGGATGGCCGTGGAGGACCAAGGAGGAGCCGCCGCAACCGGCGATCACCACGGCGCAAGCCGCCAATGCAACTACCGCCAAGCACCGTCTCACGACTGAGAGTCTAAGCGCGCTGAGAGACTAGGCGCGCGCTATCGCGGCCGGGTCAGCCTCGTCAAGCCGGGTCATCGTCACGGTCGCGTCGAGCTCGGCGTTCGCCATCCCGCGGTAGACCCCCTTGATTGGGGGCACGTCGGCGTAGTGGCGGCCGTGGCCGATCTTCACGTGGCGCTGAGCGGTCAGGCCCTGGTTCGTCGGGTCGACACCGACCCAGGTCGGCTCGCCGCGCGCTACCGGCAACAGCGCCTCGATCCAGGCATGGGTGTCGACCTCGATCGACTCGTGCGTCTCCTCGCTCTCCGTCGAGTAGAGGTAGCCGGACACGTAGCGAGCGGCGATCCCGTGATGGCGCAGCAGGAACAGGCCGAGGTGGACGAAGTCTTGGCAGACGCCTGCGCCACCGTCGAGCACGTCGGACAGCGGTGAGTCGACATAGGTGGCGCCCTTGCGGTACTCAAAGCGGTCGGGGATCAGCTCGGCGACAGCGATTACCAACGCGACCGGATCGGCCGTCTGGCTGGTGGCGGCGATCAGCTCGTCAAGCAGCGGATGCCCGGGCGCCGAGTCGGTCTGGAACAAGAATTCTCCGCCGGCCTCGCGGTAGGCGGGCTTGCGCAGCGCCTCCCAGGTCGACTTCGGTGGAGATGATGGCGCCTGGGTCGTGACGCGCGCGCGGACATCGACGACAAGCGTCTTGTGGGGCCGCGGGATCTCGAACTCCACGACCTCAGTCCCGAAGTAGTCCGCATGGCGGTGCAGGCGGGCCTCCGGGCTCAGCCGGACCGAGAACTCATCGACCCGCTGACGGCTGTTCGCGGCCGGCTTGACGCGCAGCGCGTTGAGGTTGTCGACGACCTCGGCGTCGTACTCGTACTTACTGACGTAGGTGATCGAGAAGTTCATCTCCGGGGCTTTATCGTCGCTCACAGGTGCACCGCCGCCAGTGCCGCGATCGCAAAGTAGCGCTCGTCGATGTCGTGGTCGACGAGCTCGAGCTCGTCCTGGATTCGCACCAGCAGCTCATTCAGCGAGCCGAGCACCTCCGGGGTCCGGCGCTGGAGCTCCATGTCGGCGATCATTCGGCCGAGCCGCAGCACCGGAGGCGAGGAGCGCGGGGCGGCATCGGCGGTCTCGAGGGCGCCGCGGAGGTCCTCCAGTGATGAGGCGACCGAGCCGGGGTAGGCGCCTTCATAGAGCATGAAACGGCCGACCCGGCGCAGTTCGGGCACCTCGCGAACCGAGCGCCGGTACGCCTGAAAGCCGCCAACGGCCTGCAACAGCGCCAATGCTTCGGCCTCATGGCCGTCCGCGTCGGTCTCGCCGGCGGGAATCGCCACGCGCAACATTCGCAGGACCATGTCGGCCTCCTCGATCCGCCCGCCCGCCTCAAGGAACGAGCGTCCCTCGTCCCGCAGCATCGTCCGCTCAACCAGGCCCCAGAACAGCGCGCAGCGCTCCTTCACCTCCTGGTAGACCGAGTACGGCCCGGTCAGCAGCGCGGCCTGCAGGTCGTAATGACCGAGCGACAGGTAGAAGGAGTTGAGCGCCTCCCACATCTCTGTCGAGATCACGTCGCGCAGTGTGCGGCCGCGCTCACGCGCGCGGGAGATACAGGAGACGACCGATGCCGGGCTGTCGGTATCGAGCGTCAGTAGCGGCGCGATCTCGCTGCGTCCAAGGTAGGCGGGCGGGATTCGCTCGGCGTCCTCCTCCTCCTCACGCTCCTCCTCGCCTGGTACGGGGGGCTTGGCGCCGATCACCGCCAGCACGCCTGCCCAGCTCAGCGTCACGCCGCCGCCGCCGTCAGAAGAGTTACCGGTGACATCGGCGTGGAAAGCGCCGTCCAGCATGCGTGCGGTCTGCTCAGCGCGCGTCATGTCGCGGCCGAGCCAGAACAGCTCCTGAGCGATCCGGGCGAGCATCAGTCGGCCGCGGAGCGGTTGTCGCCGGAGCCAAGCCAGCTAGCTGGCTCCGGCGCAGATTGCTGCTGCTGTTGAGCTTGGCCGTGCCAGCCGCCATAACGGATGTCGGGGAGCCGCGGCGGCGGGCGCAGCGGCAGGGTGCCGGGGGTGAAGTCGCCGGGTTCGCCGTCGTCCAGCACCCAGGTGTCCTTTGAGCCGCCGCCCTGCGATGAGTTGACGATCATCGAGCCTTCCTTCAGCGCGACTCGTGTGAGGCCGCCGGGGACGATCCTGATCTCGTCGCCGAACACGGCGAACGGGCGCAGGTCAACGTGGCGCGGCGAGAGGCGGCCGTCGCCGGTCTCGGTCGGGACGGTCGAGAGGTGAACGAGCTCCTGGGCGATGAACCGCTCGGGGTCGGCGAGGATCAGGTGCTTCTCCTCCTCGAGCTCGGCGGCGCTTGCGTGCGGGCCGATGAAGACGCCCTTGCCGCCGGACTCCGAGGTCGGCTTGACGACCAGCTGATCCAGGCGCTCGAGCACCATCTTGCGCAGCTTGTCGTCGGACAGCAGGTAGGTCGGGACGTTCTCGAGGATCGGCTCCTCACTGAGGTAGAAGCGGATCATCTCCGGGACGTAGTGGTAGATCGCCTTGTCGTCGGCGACGCCGGTACCAACCGCGTTGGCGATCGCGACGGTGCCCGCCCGGTAGGCGCGGATCAGACCGGGGACGCCGAGCAGCGAGTCGGGGCGGAACTCGAGCGGGTCGATGAAGTCGTCGTCCAGGCGGCGGTAGATCGTGTGGACGCGCTGCAGCCCGGCGGTTGTGCGCATGTAGACGGTCGCGTCGCGGACGACCAGGTCGTTCGCTTCAACCAGCTCGATCCCCATCTCCCGCGCCAGGAACGCGTGCTCAAAGTAGGCGCCGTTGAGCGGGCCCGGGGTCCACAGGACGACGGTTGGCTCGGACTCGACGCCCGGGGCGACCGCCTTCAGCGCTTCAAGCAGCAGCGACGGGTAGTGGTCAACCGCGCGGACGCGGTGGCCGGCGAACAACTCGGGCATCAGGCGGGTCATCGCCAGACGGTTCTCAAGCACATAGCTGATGCCGGACGGGGTGCGGACGTTGTCCTCGAGCACGCGCCAGAGGCCATCGCCGCCACGGACCAGATCACAGCCGCAGACATGCGTGTAGACGCCGCCTGGCGCTCGCACACCATGTACGGGGCGGGCGAAGCAGGGGCGGCTGACGATCAAAGACCAGGGCACGATCCCGGCGCGGACGATTTCATGGGCGTGGTAGACGTCGTCAACGAAGTGGTTGAGGGCACGGATCCGCTGGGCGAGCCCGCGTTTGATCACCGTCCACTCTGCGGCCGTCAGCACGCGCGGGACAAGGTCAAGCGGAAACGGGCGGTCACGGCGGGCGCCGTCTGAGGTGTAGACCTCGAACGTGATCCCCTGCTGCATGAAGATCGTGTCGCGCCGCTCGCCGGCCTCCAGCAGCGCCTCAGGCCCGAGGCGCTGAAGCGTCTCCAGCAGCGCTTGGACGTGCGGGCGGGGGGTGCCGTCGCGTTCGAGTAGCTCATCGACTGAGCCCACGGGAACCGTGTATCCGTCGATCGCTAGTAGCTCAGTGGCCATCGTCATGTGATTTAAGTCTCTTGCGCCCATCGTGGCGAGGCCCGTGGGGCCAATCGGGGGTTGCCGTCCTTGGCCGTCTGGCTAACCTACCCGCGTTTCGCCTGCGCTGAACTTGCAGGGATTCCCGTTACCCTACAGCCGAATGCGCGTTCTGATCACCGGGGCGGCGGGGATGCTCGGCCTTGACGTGAAGCTCGCCGCGTCGGCTGCCGGGCACGAGGTGATTGCATTGTCCCGGGCGGAGCTGGACATCACCGATTTCGATGCCGTCACGCGGGCGGTTGCGGCGGCGCGCCCGGACGCCGTGATCAACTGCGCGGCGTACACCAACGTCGATCGCGCCGAGACCGACGAGGCGGCGGCGAACGCGATCAACGGGGACGGCGCCGGGGTGGTTGCCGTGGCTGCTGCCGGGGCTGGTGCCTGGCTCGTTCACGTCTCGACCGACTACGTGTTCGACGGTACGGCGGTTAGTCCGTACCTGGAGTCGGCCAAGGTTGGGCCGCGGTCGGTCTATGGCTCGTCGAAGCTGCTTGGTGAAGAGGCGGTGGCGGAGGCTGCGATCGACTCTCACACGATCGTGCGTACGTCGTGGCTGTTCGGGGTTGGCGGGCCCTGCTTTCCCGACACGATCTTGCGCTTGGCTGCCGAGCGCCCATCGTTGAACGTGGTGGATGATCAGCTGGGCTGTCCGACCTTCGCGCCGCACCTGGCGGAGGCTTTGGTGCGGCTGGCGTCGGAGCGATCGTTGGTTGGCCTCGCGCACGTTGCCGGAGGTGGCGCCTGCACCTGGTTTGAGTTCGCGCGCGCGCTGGTCGCCTCGGCGGCGCTCGACTGTCACGTGCGGCCGTGCACGACCGCCGAGTTCCGCCGTCCCGCCGCGCGCCCCGCCTACAGCGTGCTGCGCTCCGAGCGCGGGGCACCTGAGCTGCCGGAGTGGCGGGCCGGCCTGGCGCAATACATGGCGGCGCGGACCGAGGCCGCGCGGGTCGGGGCCGCGCGAGCGAGGGCGCCGCGGTGAAACTGCTCGTCACCGGCGGCGCCGGCTTCATCGGCTCAAACTTCGTCCACCACGTAGTGCGCGAGCGGCCCGATTGGGAGATCGTCGTGTTCGACCTGCTGACCTACGCCGGCAACGAAGCGAACCTGGCGGGACTCGATCCCAAGCGGGTGTCGCTGGTTCGTGGCGACATCGCTGATTTCGACACGATCGAGGCGGCGGTCGCGCGCTGCGATGCGGTCGTTCACTTCGCGGCCGAATCGCACAACGACAACTCGCTACACAAGCCGTGGCCGTTTGTGCACACGAACCTGATCGGCACCTACCAAGTGCTGGAGGCGGTCCGTGGGCACGAGAAGCGGCTCCATCACATCTCGACCGATGAGGTCTACGGGGACCTCGAGCTTGACGATCCGGCTCGCTTCAAACCGACGACGCCCTACAACCCGTCTTCGCCTTACTCGAGCACCAAGGCCGGTTCTGACTTGCTGGTGCGGGCCTGGGTCCGCTCATTCGGCGTACAGGCGACGATCTCAAACTGCTCCAACAACTACGGCCCGTTCCAGCACGTCGAGAAGTTCATCCCGCGCCAGATCACCGAGATCCTCGACGGGCGCCGGCCGAAGCTTTACGGGGCGGGCCTGAACGTTCGCGACTGGATCCATGCCGAGGACCACTCCTCCGGTGTGTTAGCCGTGCTCGAGCGCGGCACGCTTGGTGAGACGTACCTGATCGGGGCCGACGGCGAGCGCAACAACAAGGATGTCGTTGAGCTGATCCTGGCGCTGATGGGCAAGGACCGCTTCGACTATGAGCACGTGGGCGACCGGCCCGGGCATGACCTGCGCTACGCGATCGATGCCTCGCGATTGCGCGACGAACTCGGCTGGCGGCCGGCGTTTGCCGATTTTGAATCCGGGCTGCGCGAGACGATCGAGTGGTACCGCACGCACGCCGACTGGTGGCGGCCGCAGAAGGCCAAGACGGAGGCGAAATACCAGGTCCTGGGCCGCTAGCGGAGTGCCGGCGCTGCCCACGCCTCGTGCAGTGGCGTGAGCAGGTGGCGGCCGAGCGCCGGGCCGCGTTCTCCGATCAGCAGTACTGGGGCCGGCCGGTGCCGGCGTTCGGGGATCCTTCAGCCCGGTTGGTCGTGCTCGGGCTGGCGCCGGCGGCGCACGGCGCGAACAGGACCGGGCGGATGTTCACCGGCGACCGCTCGGGCGATTGGTTGTTCGCCGCGTTGTGGCGGGCGGGGTACGCGTCGCAGCCCTCGTCGGTCTCAGCTGATGACGGGTTGACGTTGAACGACTGCTGGGTGACAGCGGCCGTACGTTGCGCGCCGCCGGCGAACAAGCCGACGCCGGTGGAGCGAGATATGTGCATCTCGACCTGGCTGGCACCCGAGCTGGAGTCGCTGCGGCGCGCACGAGTGATCGTCTGTCTCGGCGCGTTCGCCTGGGATGCCGCTTTGCGGACCCTTGCGGCGCCGCGGCCTCGCCGGGGCTTCGGCCACGGCGAAGAGGTTGTGGTTGGCGGGCTTACCCTGCTTGGCTGCTACCACGTTTCTCAGCAGAACACGTTCACCGGGCGGCTGACCGAGCCGATGCTCGATGCGGTGTTTACGCGCGCTCGTGCGCTCATCCAGTAGCGGCGCTTTGCGCGGGGAGCAGGCGGTGTGGCGGTCCGAGCAGCGATCATGTTCAAGCCATGTGGCAAGCACCTCGTGAACCTGAACTGGCCGAGTTGGCGATCGCCGACGCCTCTGAGTCGTGGCGCGCGGTCGGCTTTGAGGTCCATGAAGACAACGAGGACGGTCACGTAGATCTCGGCGGCGTCCGGATCCGGCTGGGTGCCAAGGGTCAGGGGATCGTCTCGTGGTCGCTGCGCCGCGTCAACGCGATGGGCTCGATCGACGGCCTGCCGACCCCGGTGCCGCGCGTCCTGAATCCGCCACCGTTCAAGACGCATCCGAACGGCGCGACGGGCCTTGATCACGTGGTGCTGATGACCCCTGACTTCGATCGCACCGCCGAGGCGCTGAAGCGCGCCGGGTTGCCGCTGAAGCGGACCCAGGACATCGGCCGTGGCAAGCAAGGTTTCCGGCGGGTTGGACCGGCGATCCTCGAGCTGGTGCACAACCCCAAGCTGGCGGGTGATGAGCCTGAGTTTTGGGGACTGGTGATCGTCGTGATCAGCCTCGAGCAGCTGGCCGAGCAGCTCGGCGAGAACTTGTCGGAGATTCGCTCGGCGGTTCAGCCCGGCAGGCGGATCGCGACGCTGCGGCCGAGTGCCGGATTGTCGCCCGCGATCGCGTTCATGAGTCCGGAGCCGCCGTGATCCAGCACTGCCAATTCTCGACGGTACGAAACCCGAGTCGCTCGTACACCGGGTAACCGTCGGCCGATGCCTGTAGCCAGACGCCGCGTGCGCCGTCGGCCCCGGCATCGGCGCACGCGCGTGAGGTGAGCGCGGCGCCGTAGCCGCGCCGGGTCTGCTCCGGCACGGTCGCGATGTTGAACACTCCGACCTTGCGATCGAGCAGGCGGGCGATTCCGGTCACGACCGGTTCGCCATCGACCTCGCCGAGGTAGCAACGGGTACCCGGCAAGTTCAGCGCGTCCTCGGTGATCAGCTGCTCGAACATCTCAAGCGGAGCGGCGAAGCCCCGGGCGGCTACCTCCGCGTGCAACCGGACCTGGTCGTTGCGCAGCTCCCGGATCCGTAGTCCTTTGGGGGGCTCGACCGGGCGATAATTCGGCCCGGGCTCAAGCAGCATCAGCGGCATGTCACGTTGGCGCACGAGCTTGCGGTCTCGTGCTATCGGTTCGAGCATGGATGCCGCGCCGGGACGAAACGACAGGCAGTGGACCTGCCCGGTCTCGGCGAGCCGATCAAGCTGCGCGCCCACCGCGCTTCGCTCACAGTCGGGCCGCGCAACCCAGACGCCGTTGAGCGTCGGCACACCAACCCCGGAATAGGCCGTCAACATCCCGTCGAGCGAGGCCGCCCACGCCCCGGCGATCGTCGGGATGAACTGCCCGAACGAGTCGGTTAATGCCGCGGCGAGCTCGTCGGCGCCGATCGTCACTGGCCCGGAGCGCTTGGTGCCTGCGAGGCCGCGGCTTTCAGACCAAGATCGGCGAGCGACAGCGGGTGTGCGGGTGGATCCTTCAGCACCATGGTTCGCGTCACGTTCAGATCGGGGTCAACGTGAACCAGCTCACCGGACGCCATCGGCTGCCAGCCCGGGTCCGACGACATCGGCTCTGAAGCGACCACGACCGCTGGGTGCTCGGCCAGCTTCTCGGAGCGGACGCGCATCTCATGCGGTTTGCCGCTGTGGTCGAGGGGAGCGTTGCCCCGATGACCGCCCGCGTCACGCTCAAGCAGGAACAGGTCGTGGGTGTCCGGGTAGCGGAACGCCCACAGCTCAGGCGGCGTGATCAGGATGCAGTTGAGCGCGTAGACGGGGCAGTTCTTGGCGATCCAGTCCGCCGCCGCGGTGATCGCTTCTCCGACATCGGCGCCCTCACGGATACGCCGGGTGATCAGCGCGAAGAAC